>JABAOC010001928.1_pt2 | contig 68354 bp, 50 predicted proteins | sample 7062161 | NCBI WGS metagenome assembly JABAOC01 (sample SAMN14538625, study PRJNA623070) | marine sediment metagenome | biome: marine biome [ENVO:00000428]; feature: marine pelagic biome [ENVO:01000023]; material: deep marine sediment [ENVO:00002113] | place: India: Gulf of Khambhat ... | reverse complement strand
GCGATTAATCCATCAGAAGCTTCGTCCACATGATATCCTGATTCAATCAAATAGTCGCCAATAGTTTTACGAACGATATTTTCATCGTCAGCTAATAAAATAGATACAGGTTGGTTTGAATTCATCTTTTCTCCTGGTTATCTACAATTGGAAGAAATATCGTTACGGTAGTCCCCTTTCCAACTGTTGATTTAATATCGATAGTACCATTGAGTTGTTCGACAATTGTTTTGGAGATTGCTAATCCCAGTCCCGTGCCTTTATCAGGCTCCTTAGTCGAAAAGAACGGATCAAACACATTCGGCAAATGTTCCTTTTTAATACCAATACCCTGGTCAATCACTTCAATTTTCACCTGTTTTCTTCGACCTCTCCCTTTTAAGATCGTTCTCAGCTTAACTCGCGGAGATATCGATTCCGAGTCTATATTTAAACGTTCTTCCACTGCGTCACGAGCATTGATTATGAGATTTAAAAGGACTTCTTCCAATGAAAATGGATTCGCTAAGATCGTACACTGATCTTCACATAAATCACATTCGAGAATGAATCCGCGAGACTGGAACTGTGCTTTTAACATTTTCATAGCCGATCTAACGACGTCGTTAACTTCCACGACGTGCATTTCATCTTTGCCTGCTTCTCTGGCGAATAGGCGGACATGTTCAATAATGCTGGACATCCTATCGGCTTGTTCTACGATCAAAGCGATCCTGTCTCGAAGTTTTTCTTCAGTGAGCTCCCACCCTCTACTCATGCCTATTAAAAGATGCTCCGCCAGTCCACGAACCCCAACTAAGGGTTGGTTGAGCTCATGAGCTATCGCGGCAGCCATTTCTCCTAACGAGCGCAATCGATCCGAGCGCATACTTAATGTGCGTTGCTCCGCCAATTTACGTTCAGCGATTTTTCTGGCTTCTTCTGTCTTTTGGCGCTCAGCCATTTCAGCTCGTAAAATTTCACCAGCACGCACAAGCTCTTCAGTCCGTTTTTTCACACGGAACTCAAGGTCATCATGTGCTTTTCGTAACTCCTCCTCCACCAGCACCCGCTGAATAGCCACGCTAAGTTTCATAGTTGCGTTTTCTAATACTTGTACCGTTTCCAATGGCACCATGTTATCTTGAGAATCGGCTAAGTGAATTAAGCCCAACATGCGATCTTTTAAACGAATCGGTATCAATGCAACAGATTCATATCCAAATTCATTACATATATTGCGAGTCTTTCCTTTCTCCTGTTCGGAAACCGTGGCAAGAAAACGCGTGGTGCCATTCATATAAAACGAACCACCCTCTGTGTAAAACGGAAGCTTAGGATCGGTTGTCCCTTTGATGATATTGATACACATGCAATGGTCCGACTTGATCGAAAGAGGACTTTCTAATTCGTAGAACTCCTGACTAAATCCTTTATAAACAGAGTAGGGAATGTTACCTTCTTCGTCGAGAATGCGGATTCCTATCGCCTCGCATCGACTGAAATTCTTGGCTTCCGCTAAAAATTCTTTTAGCATAGGCATCATCTCGGTGTGAAAATTCGCAATTCTAAGAAATGAATGGGAAGCCCGTAATGCTTCCTCCGCCCGCTTACGATCAGTGATATCTCTGCTACTTACTGTAAGACCAACTGCCTTGCCAGCTTTCATTACCGGACCGCCGTATGATTCAAAATATTGAATCCTACCGTCCGCATACTTATAAATACTCTCGAATTTATCGGCTTTACCGGTCTTCAAAACTTGTTTAAAGCACTCCTCTATGATCTTTCTACATTCTGGCAATGCATAATCGTAAAAGGATGTACCTATCACTTGCTCTCGGGACAAGCCTGGTATCGTGTGGTTAATGAAAAGAATATTGGCATCACGATCTAATAGCATGATACGGTCAGGTGAGTTTTCGGTAATTGACCTCCACTTTGACTCGCTCTCCAATAGCGCTTTCTCCGCTCGTTTGCGCCTGGTGATATCGAGACCATATACATTTACATAGCCGGAATCTATTACTGGAGCAAAAGTCATTAAAAGTATATTTTCTCCACATTCAACTTCAATTTCTTTACTGAAGCCGGAACGTAAAACCTCGGAAATGAATTCACGCCATTCGTCAGGTAAAAGCTGACCGACTTGGCATCCCAAAATATTTAACAAAGTTGAACTTGCCTCGTTGGCATAGAGAATAGTGCTATCTTTTGCAGCCCGTAATATAGGATGGGGGTTTTCGCTTGGGAATTTTGCCAAACCACTAATTTCCTCCCCCGCTCGTCTGGATTCAGTAATATCACGGGCTATGGATATTGCTCCAGTTACATTCCCATTTACATCCTTAATTGTCCGAGACCATGAGGCAAGAAGGCGACTTTCTCCATCTTTTCGTTTTTGCCAACTTTCAATATAGTTTATATTATCATCGTCCTCGAAATAGAAAGATGTTTCTCTACCCACTATATCTTCTCCAAAAAACTCCAAACCAGCTTTATTAGCCCAGGTACAAACTTTATTAACGTTCACTTCCATAATGATGTCGGGTATTGTGGCTAAAATAGCCTTAGATCGATTGGCCAATTCGTCCATTTCTCCCTCCAATTACTCTATGTTAAGAAGATCCTGTTGAATTCTCAGCTCTTATTGTTATTTTAACTAAATAAAAATACAAAATTTTAACAACTATGTCAATAAAAAAAATTATACAAAAGTTACTTTCTTCCAAGATTGGCTAATTAGTGCTTGAACGAAAACCCTCCTTTTTGTTGTTAGACATCTGCAAAATTAAAATATTGTTGTCATTTCGAACAAAACGAAGTGAAGTGAGAAATCTTTATGCCCTAATATATCAATTAGTTAACCAGATTTCTCCCTTCGGTCGAAATGACATTATTTATCAGTTTTCGTTCAGACACTAGTTAACTTTGTTTTAGATTACTTTATCTTTTTCCATGAGTTCGGTTACTTTGCTTTCCAGATCAGAAGTTAATTAAATTTATTAAACCACTCCCTATGGTAGTGGTCCCATGAAAGGATTTTACCGTTGTATTAATTAAAAAAATTTATTAAATTGTACATCTCTGTATGGTGCCAAAATTAATAAGCGGCACAGATGAGTCGATTAAGGAAAAGATTAGCCCAAGAAATTTGAATTTTTGACCACAGAAACACAGAGTTCACAGAGTAGTATTTTATTATTTTCAACTCTTACTCTGAGTCTGCGGTAAAATTATTGATAAATAAATTTTCAGATATAGCTATTAAATAATCATTACTTATGAATAATCATAATATGGAGACTTTACTATGGAATTAGGTTGGCTTAATTTTTTTTATTGATGTCGTGGGCGTTAGTTTTTGAAACTGGAATCTTTTAATTTTTTTCAAATATCGGTTAAAATTTTTCCCTTTGAGAATTTTAAAATAATGAAAATAAAACCTTATTACAAATTATGAATTTCAAAGAATAACTATTTGTCATATTATTAAAATAACATCTTGAAAATTATCAGAATTAACTTTTAAAAATTTTATTTTAAAATTCGATTTCCAATCTCCTTAATTGATATTACCTTTCCTGTGAGATGTTTAAAATCAGCTTGAAATATGTATGCACGCTTTATTGAAAAATATTATCTTGTTTTCATTACTAATCGTTTCTCTCACGACGATCCTATACTCCTCAACATCTGAAAAAATTGAGCTAAAAGGTAAAGTTACTGATCGCGAAACAGAAAAACCACTAGCCAATGCAAATATTAAAATCTCAAATCAAAATTTAGGGACAACTTCCGATGAAACTGGCTTTTATCAAATGGATTTCCCACCAGGAACTTATCACATCACGTTCAGCTATATCGGCTACCATTCTCAGGAAAAAATAATAACCCTTTTACCGAATTCGATCCCCGTGATTTCAAACATTTCATTGAAGCCCAAAGTGATTCCAGGGAAGGAAATTTCAATTACAGCACCCTCAGAAGAGCCTCGCATCGCCCGATTTGACTTACCTCTGGCTAAATTGATTACCATCGCCAATCCACTTCCCGATGCATTGATTTCTCTCAAAACACTGCCCGGTGTGTCTTCAACCAATGATCAAAGTACCTTTTATAATGTCCGAGGCGGCAATTACGATGAAAATTTGATCTATTTAAATGGCGTGGAGATTTATCAGCCGATATTGATTCGCAAAGGGATTGCGGAGAACCCATCTCTGGTGAATCCCTATCTCATTCAAACCATTAATTTACGGACTGGGGCCTTTCCAGTGAAATACGGTGATAAGTTATCTTCGGCTCTTGATGTTAATTATCGTGATGGCAATCCATACCGAATTTCAGGGATGGTCGGCGTGTCATCTATCTATGCCAATCTAATTCTGGAAGGGCCGCTTCATAAAAATTTTGCCTGGATTCTTGGTATGAGAAAAGTGAATTACAGCTACCTTTTTGATGCTTTACAAACAAAAGGTACTTATACACCAGAATTTCAAGATATTCAATTGGGTTTAACATGGCAATTGAATAATCGTAACAGACTTAAATTATTCGAGCTTTTTGGAAACAGCCAGTTTAAGCTTTCTCCTGAGCAATGGAGCTCGAAATCGACTAGAACTATTGTTACAGGTATGGACATCAGCGGCAATGAATCATTCGATTACCAAACAGGCGCTGTTGGAGTCTATCTTATCAGTCAAATAACAGAAAAACTCGATGTTCAGATTGGCTTTTCTTCGTTTAATCAATTGGAAAAAGAAAATACTTGCGTCGAGTATGCTATGACTTCCACAAAAATTGATTCATTGATTCAAGAGCCAGATACTTCCGCTATAACAATCCCTGATAAAATTGAAATTTTCAGGACAAACCTAACGACTGCATTAAATCGCTTGTTCTTCAAGGATTTTTTGAATTGGAACCAGAATAATGAACTTAACTTTGGCGTTGAGATCAATCACTATCGATTTGATGATCAGCTTCATCAAGAAGTAAACGATCTTTCCGATTTCGGTTGGGCTCAGCCATATACAATTCACTCGAAAGATGTTATTCATAGCACGGGCATTTCCGCTTACAGTGAATATTTTTGGCAACCCTGGTCTTTTGCTTCATTAAGAGCGGGCTTGAGATTCACAGAATTTGATTTTAATAAGGAAATGCTTTTCATGCCTCGTTTGAATCTTCTTTTTCATTTGGCTGAAAGAACCGATCTTTTTCTTGCAGCAGGTCGCTATACCCAACCGCCACTTTATAAAGAGTTTCGCAGTATCGGAAAAGAACGATCAGCCAATTTAAAAGCGCAAAAGTCGGATCAATTCACCCTGGGGCTGGAACGTCGATGGAGAGAAAACATGAGCTTGCGGATTGAAACCTATTACAAACACCTTTGGGATTTAATTTCTTATGATCTATGGGATGTGCGATCAGTCTATTCTGGAAAAAATGATGCCATTGGCTATATCTATGGATTGGATGCCCACCTGCGGGGCGATTTCATCCCCGACTGCCTCGCCTGGCTCAGTTACAGTTATATGGTTGCACGAGAGGATTTAGAGGATGACGACGAAAAATGGGTACCACGTCCCTCAGACCAACGACATGTATTTGCCGCCACATTGCAGGATAAAATGGTTCGGTTCCCTGGTTCCAGAATCCACATTCGCATATTATTTGCCAGTGGATATCATTACACCTATCAAACAATTAGGACAAATGAGAACGGAGAGAAAGTTATCCTTTTTAGCAAACGCAACGCCTGGACAACTCCTTTTTACCAGCGATTCGATATTGGTTTTACTCAGCAATTTAAGTTCAAAAATTTAAATATTACTTTTCGAGAAGAAATATTAAATCTGTTTGATATTTACAATGTGCTGGGCTATTCCTGGATTAGTGGGATGAAGATTGAACATGCTTTGAGCAAACGCACGTATAGTATTGGGGTGCAAATTGAGCTTTAATTTTTATGCTCTAATTAATTAGAAAATATGAAATAATGAGTCAATGCAGGAATTAATCTAACATAACATCATAAAAATCAATAGTAGGAGAAAATGTTGCATTATAGGGTGTCCCAGTTGACGCCTACCACCCAGCGCGTTTTGAGGTAGCTTTGGTCAGCAGCCGCTTGAGTACGCGAGGACCTCACGCTGATTCCGGCGCAGCTTAGCTCAAGTGTTATACATAAGGTGAAATTATTAGTACAGCAATCAGAATGAATTGGGGAATCCGCAAGATTATTTTTAACAAGGATAATTAATTAATTTTCCTACTATTTAGAAAATCAAAGGAGTGAAAGCGTTTAAAATATCTTTTTTCGTTATAATTGCATTTATTTTTTACTGTTCAAGTATTTGAAATCTAGCATTTTAAAAATGGATCATGCAGCAGTAATGGCACTTTTATCTGTTAGATGGAAACCAGCACAAAAAAAGGAAAGACCCAAAAAGTGTGGGTATCAATTCCTATTTTATTTAGGCTAAATCGTCACAACTACAAGCTGTTTCCTAACTGTTGCTGCATTTCATCGATGAATAATATCACATACATATCCACCCTTGACTTATAAAACGCATACCCGAAAAAATTTTGATTCCACTTTTAAATTAAAACATTGAATTTTTTAATTTTTTTCATTATAATTATAATCTTTCTAGTGTAATTTTTATGCTGAATAAAATCAAAGAAGGTAAGACCTATAAATGAAAAGAAGAACATTTTTAAAATCGATTGGATTGAGTACCATGTATCTAGCTTTATCAAATCTATTCTTACCAAGCTGTTCAAATCGAAAACTGCCTAATATTTTATTCATCATGTCAGATGACCACGCCTGTAAAGCCATTAGTTGTTACGATGGCTCTTTAAACCGGACTCCCAACATTGATTGGTTAGCCAGAGAAGGGATGCGTTTCAATCATTGCTATTGCACCAATGCAATTGCAATTTGCGCACCCAGTCGGGCAGTTATCCTGACCGGGCAGCACAGCCACATCAATGGTCATATCGACAATAGTAAAGTCTTCGATGGCAGCCAGCAGACATTTCCGAAGCTGCTTCAGCAAAATGGTTATCAAACTGGAATTGTTGGGAAATGGCATTTGGTCAGTGAGCCGACAGGATTTGATTATTGGAATATTTTGCCGGGACAGGGCGGCAATTACAATCCTGATTTTATTGAGATGGGACAAAAGAAACATGTGGAAGGCTATGTCACCGGTCTCATTACTGATTTCGTACTCGACTGGCTGGAAAAACGAGATAAAAATAAAAACTTCTGCCTGATGTTGCATCATAAGGCGTCGCATCGCAACTGGATGCCCAATCTTAAACATCTTGACCGGTACAAAGATACCGAAATCCCACTTCCACCAAAACTTTTTGATAATTTTTCTACTCGAAGCCAGGCGCTGAAAAAACAGGAAATTAATATTGATGGAAACTTATATCAAGATTATGATTTTAAAGTTCCTTATGCCGGTTACCTATTAAAAATTTCCGATGAATAACGGGCATGGAAGAAATCCTGGGAACAAGATTACGGTCGCATGAATGATGATCAGAAAAAAGCCTGGGATAAAGCTTACGCATCGGAAAATGAAGCTTTTCGCAAAGCCAATCTAACAGGAGAAGAGTTGGTACCCTAGAAATATCAACGTTACTTAAAAGACTACCTGCGGCGTATTGACTCGGTCGATGAGAATATCGGGCGTGTGTTAGATTATTTGAAACAGAATAATTTAGCAACGGACAAAATTTCAAGGATTTGGCCACAGTGAGCAATGCGATATCGGAACATCATCCAGCGCCAATATGGCATGAGTTCAACTGGGAAGGAAAATCGATACCAGCACACTATATCCGGGTATTTGCCAAAAATCGAGGTGTGTGTCCACACTGGCATCCTGGCGCTGGTGGCAAAGCTTGGATTTTTGCAGATGAGATTGTTGTTGAGTAGGAGAAAAACAATGAACAGCAAAGAACACATCCGTGCTATTTTCAACCGGGATGTCACCGATCGGGTAGGATTCTGGCTGGGAAATCCCGCTGATGAAACCAAACGAATTTACGCTGAGAAGCTTGGCATCAAGAGCAGGGGAGCTTATTCAGCAGTTCAACATGAATCCCATTTGCTGGCATCTTACACTGATGAGGAAGATATTGAGTTACACGCAAAATTTAATAGTGACCTGTATTGGTGTTCTCCTGAATTGGATCCTCACACTTATAAGCATCCTGAAGGCAAACCCATGTTCGATATTTACGGTGGAAAACAAAGAGAATCATTGAACCAGCCTGGTGTGTTTGCCGATATTGAAGATGTGAAGGCGATTGAAATATTCGATTGGCCCAATCCCGATTACCTGGATTTTTCAAACACCTTAAGGACGATTGATCTGGCTGCTTCAAAAGGCATGGCGATATTCAGTGGCATGTGGACGCCGTTTTTTCATGTGCTGTGTGACTTCTTTGGAATGGATAATTATTTCATCAAGATGTACACATCTCCGGCTGTTGTTGAAGCTGCTACGGAACACCTGGTTAATTTTTATCTTGAGGCGAATAAACGATTTTTCGATATCGCCGCTTCCAAAATAGATGTCTATTTCTTCGGCAATGACCTGGGAAGCCAACTCAATATGCTCATCAGCCCTGGTGCGTTTGAAAAATTTGTATTTCCCGGGACGAAAAAAGTCGTCGAACAGGCGAAGAGCTATAGCTTAAAAGTCGCCGTCCATTCCTGTGGATCGGTTTGGCAGATCATTCCACGATTAATTGACATTGGAGTTGATGCCCTGCATCCCTTGCAGGCAAAAGCCGAAGGCATGGATGCGGAAAATCTGTCTAATAATTTTAAGGGAGACATCGTTTTCATCGGCGGCGTGGATACACAGGACTTGTTGCCATTCAAAACTTCCGATGAAGTGAAAGCAGAAGTCTGTCGGCTCAAAAAGTTGTTTGGCGACCAATTCATTGTATCCCCCAGCCATGAAGCATTGCTGCCCCATGTGAGTATTGAGAATGCGCTTGCCATGCGGGATGCGGCGTTAGAGTAAATTAATATACAAAGAAATCATTCTTAAAGATGGAAGGTGCTATGATCGACAACGAGCGAAAATTATACGAACAGAGAATCGAGGTATTTTTAAAACGACTAAAAAGCTTGTTTTATGAGAAAGAAATTCCAATTGAAGCAAAATATTGTAAATTTGATCCCATCGTTCCTTTTGAGAAAAGATTAACGGGACAATACAAGCCAATTAAAGCAGGTGACAAATGGGGTAAAAATTGGGAGCGAGCATGGTTTCATTTAAAGGCGTCTGTTCCTAACGAATGGAACGGTAAAAATGTTGTCGCTCGAATAAATTTAGGGGGTGAATCGTTAGTCTTTTCAGATGATGGGACCCCGATCTCTGGGCTAAGTTTCCATACGCTTTGGCTCATGTCTGAATTTGTCAGAGACCGTCTCCCGATTACAGATTGTGCCAGAGGCGGAGAAAAAATTGATCTCTGGGTCGAAGCTACTGCGGCACAATTATTTGGACTGAAACTGGAAGAAGATGGTGGGATCTTGAATCCTGTGACTTATAGAAATTATGAAGCAACAGTCCAATATGTGAATTTAGCCATTTTCAGAAAAGATATCTGGGATTTGTACCTGGACTGCATCGTGCTCAATGATCAAATGAAGGTTTTGCCCGAAAAAAGCGTTCGCAGATCGAGAATTTTGAGCGCATTGATGAAAGCTATCGATTGGTTCCATGATGATGAGAAAAGTGTTCAGCGATCAAGAGACTATCTAAAACAAGAATTGAAAAAGAAAAGCTCCGCATCCGATCTGACGACCAGGGCTGTGGGACACGCACATCTGGATACAGCATGGTTGTGGCCACTTCATGAGACGATTCGTAAATGTGCACGAACATTTTCATCCCAGATTCAATTAATCGAAAAATATCCAGAATATATTTTTGGTGCTTCTCAGGCACAACATTATGTCTTTGTGAAAGAATATTATCCAACTTTATATGAAAAAATTAAAGAGAAAATCGCTGAGGGACGATGGGAAGTTCAGGGTGCCATGTGGGTTGAAGCTGATTGTAACCTTATCAACGGCGAATCCATGGTTCGGCAGATATTGTATGGAAAGAACTTTTTCAGAGATGATTTTGGGGTCGATATCAAAAATCTCTGGCTACCTGATGTTTTCGGTTACAGTGCTGCAATGCCCCAGATTCTAAAGAAAAGTGGCGTCGATTATTTTGTTACTCAGAAACTGTCATGGAATCAATTCAACCGTTTTCCGCATCACACATTCATCTGGCGAGGAATCGATGGTAGTGAGGTGATTACCCATTTTCCACCTGAAGACAACTATGGCAGTGATCTTCGTCCCTCACGATTAAAATATGCGCAAGAGAATTTTGATGAACATGCATATTTGGATGAATTTTTAAGCTTGTTCGGTGTTGGAGATGGTGGTTCTGGGCCAACCGAGGAAATGATCGAAACGGGTCTGCGTGAAAGAGATTTAGAAAACTGCCCCCGGGTTGTTTTTAGTCATGCACAACAATTTTTGGATCAACTCGTTGACAAAAAGGATGAACTACCACGGTGGGTTGGTGAGCTTTATTTTGAATTGCATCGAGGGACTTTAACGACACAAGCATACAATAAAAAAATGAACCGTTACATGGAACTGAAACTTCGGGAATTGGAATTTCTTTTTTCGATGCTGCCGTTGGAACATTACCCGAACGAGCAGTTGAATGAGATGTGGAGAAAAGTATTGTTGAACCAGTTTCACGATATCATTCCCGGCTCAAGCATTAGTTCCGTTTATGAACACTGCCGTAAGGATTATGAATCATTAAAGAAACAAGCTGATCTATTGACCCAAGCTGCTGGCGAGTTATTATTCGATAAGGATGAAAATGCATTGTGCTTTTTTAATACATTGTCATTCACTTATAAGAGACCTGTCGTATTGCCAGAATCATGGCTGGGCTACGAGATTCTGGATGAGGCTGGCAATTTAATTGTAACTCAGGCAGAGAATGACAAAGAAGTTACCCTGGTCGAAATTCCATCGCTCAGTTCAATCACGCTTCGAAAAGCGAAAAAAACTGACCAACGAAATAATCTCTCACAGACAAAGCAGTTGATTTTAGAGAATGATTTGATTCGTTATGAGTTTACAGATCAGGGGACCATAAAAAGTGCGTTCGATAAAGAAGAAAATAAAGAGATAATTGTTGAAGGAAAATTTGGCAATGTTTTAAGCCTTTATGAAGACCGTCCCGCCAACTGGGATGCATGGGATATAGATATTTATTATGAAAATCAATTATTAGAAAATGCGCAACTGGTATCGCAACAATGGATTTGCAACGGGCCCATAAGGCAGGGTATTCAACAGCTATTTAAAATCGGGAAATCGACCGTCATCCAAAAAGTTTATCTTGCCACAAACAGCAGACGCCTGGATTTTGAAACAGAAGTCAACTGGTTGGAGACACACAAAATGTTGCGAGTGGCATTTCACGTAAACGTATGTTCAGATACAGCAACATTTGAAATTCAATACGGACATGTCAAACGGAACACCCATCGAAATACCAGTTGGGACATGGCTAAATTTGAGGTCGTTGGACACCGCTTTGCTGATCTTTCTGACAAAGATTATGGCGTGGCGTTATTAAATGATTGTAAATACGGTTATAAAATATTGGATAATGTCATTGATTTGAATCTTCTTCGAGCGCCAACGATGCCGGATCCATTTGCGGATATAGGCTTGCATTCGTTTACTTACAGTTTATTGCCGCATAACAATGAAATGATCGCATCCGATGTGCTATCAGAGGCGGCACAGTTGAATCAACCACCAACAAACTTCCCTGGTTTCGATGGCAGAGCAATTAAACTGCCCTTCAGTTTGGATAACAATAATGTGCTGTTGGAAGTCATCAAAAAAGCAGAGAAAGAAAATGCGACCATTTTACGCCTTTATGAGCCTAAAGGGAAACAAGCAAATGTTAATTTGGCCATATCGAAACAAAATTTGAAAGTATTTGAAACAGATCTAATGGAGAATAATCAAAAAGAGTTAATATTGGAAAATGGTTTGATTAAGTTACGCTTCAATCCTTTCGAAATTAAAACATTGAAAGTTATTCAACGATAATTAGCGCTTGAACGAAAACGACGATAACTGCAATGCAAGCATCGTGCTCGCGATTTAAATTATGAACTTAACGCTGGTGATAATCACATATAATTTTTTCCAATGGGTGGTACATGAAGAAGTCTGGCGGGGAATGTTTGGCGCAGAAACACTTCCTGCCTTGATATTTTTCATATTGCTATTCTTCGTTCCCCAGAGTCCCCGATGGCTGACTGCCAAAGGACAGCCCGATAAAGCAGAAAGTATTCTCGCTCGTGTCGCAGGAAAAGAAATAGCAAAAAAAAAATGCTTGAAATTAACAAGACATTCGCTCAAGAATCTACATCGATTCAGGACTCTGGAAACCTGGATTTCGATTGGCGCTATTCATCGAGATCAGTTTAGCTGTCCTTTCTCAATTCACGGGAATTAATGCTATCATCATAACGTGGAAACTTGTCACCGAAACTAAGGGCAGAAACTTGAAGCAAATCGGAAAATATTGAATGAGATAATTCAAAAAGGTAAGGTAGGTTGACATTCATGAAAAGAAAAGATTTCTTAAAGTTACTCTGTTTTGGTTATTTAGGATTGAGAATCAATGACAGTATGTTAAAATTGATTTTTTTAAAGGGTGGGATTGCGAAAGAAAAACTTAACAATTGGATCTGGGTACCTGCACATTTAAATAAATCTCTACATGAATGGAAATCGCTGTTTGCTAAATTCCGTTCAGCGGGCGTCAATGCAATTTTAGCGAATGTCTATGATAGCCGCTATGCTTATTATGCAAGTCAATATCTCCCTGTTCGAGAACCATGGCTTGAAAAAATTTTACCGCTTGCAAAAGGTGAAGGGCTTGAATTTCATAGCTGGATTTGGTGCATGCCATGTAATATAGAAAGAATTCATCAAGAGCATCCTGAATGGTTTTGCGTAAATAGAAAGGGCGAATCAGCTCTAGAAAAACCAGCATACGTGAAATATTATAAATTTCTCTGTCCCAATCGCCCCGAAGTGCATCAACATCTTCTAATGATCCTCTCTGAACTTGCCAGATACGATGAAATCGATGGCATTCATTTAGACTACATCCGCTATCCCGATGTTATTCTTCCAGAAATGTTACAGTCCAAATATCATATAGTACAATATCAGGAGTATCCCGAATATGATTACTGCTATTGCGAGGTTTGTCGTAAAAAATTTAAGGAAAAAACTGGCTTTGACCCATTAAAACTTGAGGAACCTACTTCTTATGAGGAATGGAACCAATTTCGCTATGATAGTATTACGAACATTGTAAACAACAAATTGGTTCCTATTGCCAGAAAACATGATAAAAAAATCACGGCCGCAGTCTTCCCGAACTGGAAGATGGTACGTCAACAATGGTACAAATGGAATCTGGATGCTTTCATGCCAATGCTTTATCATAAATTTTATAATGGGGATATAGATTGGATTAGTCAGCAGACTGAAATTGGTGTAACATCTTTGGCGAAAGGAAAACAGTTATATAGTGGTCTTTTTATCCCGCAGTTAAGCCCTGAGGAATTAGTGATAGCCATAGAAGCTGCTATAAACAGCGGTGCGAAAGGTGTGTCACTTTTTTCAGCATTTAGAATATCAGATGCCTATTGGCAGAGTTTTCAAGAAGCGGTCAAAAGAATTTTATTAAACAAATATTAGATTTATAGAACGCTGATGACACAGATGACGTGGATCATCATGGATTTGATAATTATTTTCTAAAAAAATAAAAGTCCCAGACCAAAAAAGCCTGGGACTTATCAAATTAAATAAATAATATTGCAACTGTTCTATTGCCGACCATAATAAGGCGCTCCTTTCTTACCCATCACGATTCTATAAATACCTGAATCATCATCTGATCTGCCAAGTCGATTCATATAGAGGTAATTCCCATTCCCCCAACAAATCTGAACTGCAGGTGTTTCAAGTATACCAGCGTATAATGTCTCTGTCGTTCCATCAGGATGTATAATTAAGATTGGATTCAGATTGTCTGTCGCTACATATATATCTCCATTTTCTGAAAACGTAATGTCGTTGCTCATGGATTCAGAAAAATTACCAGAGTTAGCCCAATCAAAAACGTGAACTTTTTCTCCAACTTCGCCATTACCTTTGATTTCATGTTTCCATATTCCTGAAAAACTCAAATCTGGATCATCTGTCAGCGTATCAGCGGCAACATAGACAAATCCATTAAAAACCCGAACTGATTTAATCATAAACTCCTGAGCATATCCTTCAATTTCTGTACTCGAACTTCCATCAGGATTTGTAACAAACAGCCCATTTTTTAGGCCTCCGGAGTAAATATAATCATTTTCGTCGAAATCAAAATAACTGACTCTTTTGCTAATTCTTGTTAATCGTTCTGCAGTTCCACCTCCAGGAGCAATCCTGTATAGATCTCTGTTATCTCTCTTTTGAAGATATAAATATCCATCAGGTCCCATTCTCATCGCCGAACTGGTAAAGTCAAACGTACCATATTCAGATATTTCTCCAGTCGGCATTATCTTATATATAACATTTTCTCTATCCGCATAAAGATTTTCATCGTTATCCATTGCAATAGACTTCACCTGACCAAAGGTTCCCAATTGCCGGATGCCTTGTTCAAGCTTATAAGGACCATATTCGGTTATCAAAAATGCATCTCGCACTGCCAATTTTATCATTAAAGAACCACTCGTTGTTAATGGTCGGAAGACGTTGAGTTCTGTTTCAGTAGCATTTTTCACTATCGCTTCATTCCCGCCAAAAAACACAATATTCTGATCGGTGTGTGGTGAAAAATTTTGCCCCATAATTTTTATTTCCAGAATGCCCCCAACAGCACTATCGGGCTCTACTTTAGTAATGATCGGATCAGGCTCTCCTTGTATTGGATATATTTCCGAAGGTGTATCGTACTCACATCCAAAAAATGAAGTAAGGAGTGAAATTACCATCACCAGGATTATTATGTGGTTGAACCTGTTTTCCATTTTTTTCTCCTGAAACTTTTAAATTACATTGAAAAACGAACGGTTACTCTTTGAACATCGTCAAAAACTCCGCATGGCATATAGGCATAGTCAAAAGCTAATCCGAATTTTTTAACACCGATGCCATACGTTAAATTGTATTCATCTTGATTTGAAACGTAACCTGCACGTAAAGAAAATAACTTCATCAACGTGTATTCCAATCCCAGACTAATAAACTCTCCATGCGATCTGGGATGGACCGCGTCAACAGCAACTAATAGTGAGTGCATGTCTGAAGATTCATCTAACAAATCCATCATGTTCATTGAAATGCCAATCCGAAAGGTCAGCGGAAGCTGAAATCCTTCCTGCTCAAACTTTATTTCTTGTGAAAAATTACGGACAGACATGCCAAAGGACAAACTCTTAAATCCTGTCTGGTAAACCGTGCCAAAATCAAATGCAATAACAGATAAAACACCTTTATTAACACCCAAGCCAGTATCTGAAGTAACATCAGGAACCACACTTCTGCCTGAAGATTGCGTGACATATTTGATTTGTCCACCTATTGAAAATTTATCTGTCAAGCTTTTACCATAACCAATTCCAATCGACATGGCTTTTGGTGTAAACGTTTCTGTATCAATAAATCCTCTGGAATTATTCCATACCATTGTTCCCAGAAATTCGCCGTAATCAACCCATAAAAAACTTAAACCGAATACACCATAATAAGCCTTCTTTGGAGCGACAGCCAGACTAAGCGAATTATGAGTTATATCTGCAATCCAACTGTTCCAACTAACAGACACATCAAAAAGATCGGACATTCGAGCTAAGCCAGCAGGATTATAGAACAGTGCTGTTGAGACTCCTTCGACGGTTGTGAAAGTTTCACCCATGGCCGAGGCACGTCCCACCGATCCGATACTCAGGAATTGAAATCCAGTCTGGGCAAGTTTCTCCTGGGCAAACAGAATGGAACGCATAGTGCAGATTGAAAAAAGTATTACCACTGACCATAATATGCCTTTTTTCATAATATGCTCCTTTGAAATCATTATTTTCTGCATTAAAAAAATATTGATTATTTCTGTAAAATTGCCATTCGGAATGTTCCGACAGTTATTGGCTCTGATATGTAAAATCTTACCAAATATTGCTTTTCAGGTAGTTCATACACCAAGCGGGCTCTTACTTTGGGCAGAACCACGGGTTGACCACCAATTTCAACCGTCTGGGTACAGCCAGCGACCGTTTCCAGATCTATGCCTGTCGTAATTAAATCAGCCTTTTTGCCGTCTTTTTTGAATATATCGATCTCTATATAGGCATCGACATTTTCCTCGTTCAAATCCCAACTGATGAAGAAATATGTCTGTTTTGTTTCTCCTGATAGCTGATCGTACAATGCAAAAATTGTATCAGCCACTGAAGGGTTATTGATTAACAACGTGGTATCTGAAACTAAAGTATCAAAAAGTGCATTGATTAATGAATCTGATGCATTGATCCAGGCATTGGCAATTGGAAGATCTAAGTGAACACCAGTTACCGGGACATATCGTTTTTTCGTTACATAAGTTGTATCCATTCCGACCACCACGGTATCTGTCTTGGTAGTATCTTGAGTTAAATAATGGCAAGCTTTCGCATCAAAATCTGAAATGGGATAATTATCTTCCTTTTGCAAATCCTGCGGTAATTGCTTTTCACAAACAATTAGCACCAACAGCAACAAGATGCATCCAATCAGGACAATGAGTTTTTTATAAGATTCGAGAATCATTTTTATCTCCTTCACAAAATAAAGAATGAACAATGTGTTTAACGAATAACGTAAAACTTGCGGATCTTATGATCTCCCTTTCGAAATAATAGCTCTCCAGTATTTGAATCATACAAGTCCTTCGTCACTTCAAAATAGGCGATATAAACACCACTAACGATGACCTGACGGAATGAAGTCAGTGAGTCCCATAACTCATCTGCGGTGCCATCATTGTGGTTAATGGTATCAATTAAGTCGCCACGTTCTGTATAAATTTTTATAATACATTCAGGTGGTAGACCATAAAATCCGATACGATCGGGAGCGTTTGCACCAAATTGCAAGGAGCTTGCTCGAATGTTAAATGGATTCGGTACCACCCTGATGGAATCTAAGGTGGTCTTTACTGCTGGTTTACGCAGGAAGGCTGGTTCATTCGTCATGGTGTAAAATTTACTACTGACTAAAGGAACATTTGGATGAATGTCATTTTGTGAGCCGTCATCCTTACTTACGATGTAATAATAATAATCGAAACCTCTTAAAGCTGTTTTATCATCAAATTCATTCACAAGGTTCGATTTATCGCATGAGAATATTTGTTGATAGAGGGTATCAGGTTTTCCAACAGCTCGATAAATCTCATATCCATTAAAATGTTCATTTAATTCCGCATTATTTGACCACGTAAGAGAAATCCTGTCACCTCCTGACTCGACTTCAAAAATTTCAGGTGGCGGAGGAGGCAAGGGAATATTATAATCATTTTGATAATTTGCTACGGATCTTCTAAAGGTCTGGAGGATAGAATCTTCACCAGTTTTGACCCATAATTTTTTATATTGATTGAAATCCGCCGTTGTTGCGCCATCGGGTAGTACCAGAGGAGGTTGGCTGAGATTGGCGTACCATTGATACCAGTTACGTCCAACTTCAATACTTTTTTTGCGATATATACCTGCAACTCCCTCTGCAATAATAAAGTGGACACTATCCCCTGGTTCAAGTGTATACGGACCAAAACCCTGACCTTGAGCATAACCTCCATTGTCATCCCCCCATTGATCGGCAAAGCCTTCCCCCACCTGATCGGCATGGGTCTTTTCGGGATGACCTGCACTCATCCAATCATATCTATCAGTCATGTCGGTCACATTGAACATATTCGAACCGTAATTAGCAGGTCTCCTATCAGAACCGATAAACATTGTTGTGCTTGGTTGCGAACGATCGTCTGTTGGATTTTGGGGAGAAGTATCGGCATGGAGGATAACATTTCCCATATAATGTATTGCTGCTAAACGACCATCTTTTGGATTGGGACATCCCCAATCATCAACAGGACTTTGGGAATGGGGACCATACCACGAATACTGTGCTCGAGCCTCAAACGCATCCACATTGGGACCGATTCCCACGACCTGATTGACACAGTTACGACCCCAGTTAATGTTATTCGACGGATACCAGGCTGAACCATAGCGAAATGCATCTAGACCGGAACCATAACGGTACTGAAGGTAAAAATAGACACCTGTTAAAGTTCTCGGGTCCGTATTCCCATTCAGATCATAGACCCCTGTATTTTTAAAAACATAATCATAAATGATGTAATTATCGTGATTCTGTTGTGCAAACTGCATTACTTTTCGTGTGACTTCGATGCCGAGATAGGTTACCATTTTATTGATAACCATTCGATCACATTTAAGATCTTTGTCTATTTCATCAACGACGTCATTCAAATCGTTGTCAGTAGCTAAGACTCCGTCGACATAGACTGTTGGATGATCGAAGCGCCCGATCATTTTAAATTCGACAGGGATGAATTGATAAAATTCATCGTGCCCCCTTGGTCCAATAGTAATAACTTTATCAGGATAGAATTCACCATTCCTATCCTGATAATCGGTACAACCGATCCACATGGCTTTTGCCACCAGGACATCCTGATTCTGAAATTGGGCGGGCCATCTTAATCCATCCATTTGTTCTTGCACTCTTCCCGTGCGTCCCATTTCAATTTCAGCTCCCCAATTTAAAATGTAATGGTGAAGCTCCCCGGTACGTAACCATTTTATCTGTCTGCCAACCTGACTGAACCCAGTTTCAGCATTGCCCAAAAACAAAAGAGCAAGGAAAATGAGGACGAACAAAGAATATCTCCAATTTACTTTCTTCATTTTAATTAAATTCATGTTAATTCCTCTTCGTTAATTTATTAAGTAAATCTTGCAACGATTTGAAACCTTCGTAAGGTTCAAACATTAATCGATTTGAAAATTTACTTTCAAGCCAATAAAAATCCTTCTCGGATTGAGGAAATTGAAATAGGTATGATTTGGCATATCAATATATGCCTTATCATCCAGTATTCTATTCATTTTTTTGCTATCGACTTCAGCCCAGCTACCATTAATATAATTCATATACTTATTACTGGAGCTTTCATAATAAATTGCTCTGGAATTAATTTCCTCTACCGACATAGCATAGACATTTCCAACCTTTTCGATTGGCTGGAATGAGACGCCTTCTTTTCGGTAATCACCAACTTTGTCATTTCCAACGATATTTTCATAATCATTGCTTTTTGGGAGATGCAGGGATTGGAAATAATAATCATAGTCATGCGCATCGTAAAAACTGTTGAGTGACAATCGTTTTGTGTTTAATGCATTCTCCATGTCGATAAAAAATGTAAATTCTAATTTACTGATTGTAAAAGTTTTCATGAGTCTCAAATCAATATTATACCAATCTTTTGCTTTGACGTTTTGTGCCACATTCAATTTTCGGGATGGATTCCAGGTGACCCACGCTCCAACTCTCCAGTCAGCAATCAAGTTTAAATTCCAATCACTTAGAAGATGCATACCAAGAATTTGAGGACCAAAATTGTTTGGGGTAAAAAAGCTTAACTTCGCTCGAGCATAAGGTGTCGGTATGGGGCGCTCCTGGTATAGTGTACGTGTGTTTCGATCATACTCCCGCTGCGATTTTGGATCTTGATAAATTTCTGATTTCTCAAAATGTCCCAGGGTGCTGACCTGATAGGTATAATTCAGAAAACCAATCCACCAAGTTCCCGAAGGTTTTCGAAGCGTCAATTCAAAGCCCCGAATATCTTCATAGCTGTTATTAGTGGCTTTAAGATAGTTAATTGATCCGTCAGCGCTTAGAAAACTGGTATAATCACGTTGATTAGAAATATCACGATAAAATGCAGCGAGTTGAATGAGATAAGTATCGTGCAGGGAATGATCAAATCCTAACTCATAAGCGACAGTTTTTTCCAGCTCAAGATTCGGATCGCCAATGCCCTGAACCTCGTTCGATCCGCCACGGGATAATCGGAACATTTGTTCATAGGTTGGCAATTGTTTAAAATGTCCGTAGTTAAAAAATAATTTTGAATTTTCGGTGATCGGGTGAGAAATACCCAATCGTGGACTGAGAGAAAATTGGGATTTTGCTTTTTTCTCTGGAAAAGGAGTGCCTTCAATATAGTTTGATGAATAAAATTCTTTTTCCCATATAGCTACTGCTGGCCATTCAGTATTAGCATTGCTGTAATCCAACCGTAAACCAGCATTAACAATGAGTCCCTCAAGTTCAAGCTTATTCTGCACATATATGGCACCTCTCAGTGGGAACTTATGCATTCTCACATAAGTATTTCCATCAATGTAAATCTGTTTGTATTCGCCATAATCTAAATTTAAATTCCCATAAACAAATTCAAAACCTGTTTTGACCAGATTATGATAATTGACCTGGCTGGATAAATCAAATTTCATAGTTATGGCAGAAATCTGACTGGAATCTCGAACAGTACTGGTATGTCCACCTGTCAACATACCATCAATTCCTGGATCGTGAACCGGGCTGAATCCAAACGGCGATTCATTAGTAAATTTGCCTGGAACATATTCCACGTCTTCTGTCAAATCGCGTAGTCTAATAGGATCCGTCTGATAATTTCTAGAAATATATTCGATACTGGCATCATAAAATGTGTTTTGTCCTAAAACATGTGTCATTTTGGCAGAGAAGGAATGAAAGCCAACCTCCGCTGCAGAAAAATAGGAATCGCAGAATAAACGGCTGTTAGTGGCGCGTGGGTAATTCATATTCGATACTTGCAATGCAACTTGCTCTGGAGTCCTTATATAATTCGTATTATTATCTAAGCCTGCTTCATTTTGAGCTACATAATAATTTTTTCCAAGCATCCCGGAAATCGTTAACTTCATTGATGGATTGATGTTCGAATTCAGTTTGAGCGACCAATAATAATCTTTATAATCGGGTCGGGAAAGCGGAACTAATAACATTTCCCTTTCTGTTCGGTAAGAAGCAAGAAATCTCAAATTCCCGAGCTTATCACTGATAAATGGTACTGGACCGCCAAAACTTGCATCAACATTATAATCAGGCTGATCGCTGTATTCTTTTCTTCGATGCTGCCATCTGAAGAGTTGTTGAGCTGCTGAAGGGGACAAATCATTGCTGGGATCGCTATCAGACATTAGCTGGCGAGAAATTTTATTCCATCCGTCGAATTCTGGATACTGTCTCCGCATGTATTCATCCCATACTCCATTGGCAGTTCCTGTCCAGCATACATCTGGATCCAGATATGGACGCATCATGGTAGCATTCGGATCATAGGGGGACATACCAAAATGCTTGCGTGCGGGGGCATTATATCTGATAATGAAATTACCATTATATTTATCGCGTTCCCCTTCTTTCGTTACAATATTGACGATTCCAGATCGAACCTGCCCGTATTCAGCATTAAATCCACCTCTTTCAATGGATACTTCTTGAACGGCACTGACAGCGACATTGGTAATGGGCATATTATTTCTCGGATCGCGCAGGGTGATCCCATCAAGCTGAAATAATGCTTCTCCTGCACCACCACCACGAATAACGAGACCACTCTCTACACCAGCTTGCAATCCAACCACATCTGTTACACTGTTTATCGGTATTGTTTCCATCTCATCAGATGAGAATGAGGTGACGCTGGTAGATACGTCAGCTTTTACCGGCTGTTTAGGAGCGACAATCGTTACTGTTTCACCTTCAAGAACCTGTATCTGGAGCTCGAAATTAACCCGTTCCGTCTGATCAATTCTGACACGAACATCGCGGACGGTCATAGGTGCATATCCGATTACGGTTGCTTTTATTTCATAAACCCCGGGAGGCACGTTTAAAATCGTAAAATTCCCATTTAAATCAGATGCTGCTCCCATCGTTGTTCCAACGATAACGACATTCGCGCCAGGAAGAGGAGCTCCCGTTTCTTTGTCATTCACACGTCCTGCAATTTTCCCTGTGACTCCAGGAATCGCTTGCTGGACGAAAATGAGGGATATAAAAAGGAAAGTGAATATCCCCCTGAGCTTTATTTGTTCCATCTACATTTCCTCCTGTGATAATTGTTTCTTGAAACACTTTCTCTCAGTTAAAAACATCCGTTTATTTTATTTTTCATCCCAATTCTATTTTACTTGTCTAATCTAACCTTGACCTTTTGATTCCAATTGAAATCATTATCACCTTTTAAATACCTATGAAGAAACAGGAAATTTTAAGATAATAAAAGATATCGACTGAGTCATCTATTAATCGTTTTAAAATTGACACTGATTAATTTTGAAAAAATTGTAGAGAGGTTGTTGAAGTTCAAGAAAATGCGCATATTTATTCAATCAAATAGGATATAGTACGATAATTAATTCGATGAAATATTTATTAAGATAATATAAAAATATTTTTTCAATTGTCAATAAAAAAATTTAATGTATAGCTTCTTCTTTGCTGAAACGTTATAATATCTCTATTCACTTTTTGCATCATTAAGACATTTAATCTTAATCATTATATTTTTACAACGGAAGCATATCCACTGCAGAAAGAAATTCACATTTTTTGAAGATGTGCTTATTAAATTCTAAAATTTTTCTCATTATGGAAAATTAAAATTAGAAATGGGATAGCAGAGATAACGGAACGGATTAAAAATCTGATTTTATGGACAAGACAAGATTTTAAAATTGTTGACTTTTAAATCAATGTTTATTATATTAATAAAAAAAGCATATATTAACCTCTTGTAGAGATAGAAATTTCAAGATCTTGGTAAGGTATTGGACTTCAAATCCGTAGTGCTCCGGCAACGTTCGGGGATTGGTAGGTTCGATTGCCACACATTGCCGCCAGTTAAATGGGTAACTAACATTTAATTACCCATTTTTTTGATTAGTGTTTTATTCGAAAAATGACAAACTCTTTTATTGAAGACAAGCGCCGTAATATCTCATTTTAATTTTTATTTACAAAATAAAATATGCTGAACAGGATATCAACATTTGATGCAGTATTTATCGCTTTAATGGCTGCATGTGGCTTAGCCTTAAAACCGATTGTTGGACCGCTATTCAAACTCATCGGTTCAGCTTTGCTCATACCCTCTGGTTCCATGGCGGGAGCTATCTATATGATTTGGCCGATGTTAGCTTTATTAACAGTGAAACAATTGGGAACCGCGACAATCGTCGGGTTAATTCAAGGGATTATTGTATTGGTTACTGGAATTTACGGCTCTCATGGTATTCTTTCCTTAATCACTTATACAGTACCGGGAATGGTTATAGATATTGGATTTTATTTGACACGTCGTTTTCAAAATCGATTGATATTATCTTCACCAGCCGCCATGGGAAATGTCAGTGGTTCGCTTATTGTTGGCATTGTATTTTTGCATATCCCAAAAATCCCATTAATCATCGGATTGATCCCGTCTTTTGTTTTTGGAGCAGTCGGTGGATATTTGAGTTGGATTTTACACGGATGGCTTACGAAAACATTTTTAATATTTAACAAGTAGGACAAATTATAAATAATGTTGCTTTCGATAAAAAATTTAACGTTTGGTTGGCAGAAGGAAACACTATTTGAATCTATTTCTTATGAATTGCAAAAGGGTGAAATTATTCAACTCACAGGGGAAAATGGAGTTGGTAAAACCACTTTGTTACAATTAATTTCTGGCATGATTCCTCATTTCAATCGGGGAGAAATATTACGTGGAGATATAATTTTCACTGGACGCTCCATACTACAAACGCCTCCAAAAAATTTCTTTCCAAACCTAGCTTTTATTCCTGGCAACAATCTTGAGTTTTTCTTACTCACAGACAATCTGAATCAGGAAATTTTATTATCGCGTTCTATTTTGAAGATACCTAACAACCTTGCCGAAAAACGACTAAATGAATTTGCCGATTTTTTTTCTGATATAACTAAAATACTCGATATGCCATTTAAAAAAATGCAATTTTCTCAACAGATACTGGCTCTTACATTTATATTTTATCTTCAAAACGCCTTGCTGTATTTATTTGATGAAGTACTAAATTCATTTTCAAGAAATGTTATACAACAATGGCACTCATTTTTTAATTGGTTAACTTTAAAACAGTTTTCTATTATATTTGTCGATCATCATCAGCAGGTAAAAAATTATTCTCAAAGGATATTAAAGGATAAAAATTTACTTAAACTATGATCGAATGGCTTCGTGAAAATTTTCCCGGGGGTAAAAATTATCTTGTTTGTCAGCGTAATCGAGAACAAATTAATTCTTATATGATGGATCGCCTGGTGATCCCGTTTCAGGTGGGACGAAAGCATAATTTATGGGGAGAAATTGCAAAAAAATTGCCATCAATAGGCCAAAAAATTGGTTGGGTTCCCAATAAAATGCCAGCCACTTTTCTGAGTGAATCTGTTGAATTGGAATTAGCCGATGCGCTTGCTGCACAGGAAAATACTCTTCGCCCTAAAAAAAAACATTTAGAAGTTGCAAAAGAACTTTTGAATTCATTTAATATGGTAAATTTGGCTCATCGAAATCCATTCTTCTTATCCAATGGTGAAGCTAAAATTCTTTGGTTGCTGACTCAGTGGGCCAAAAAGCCAGAATATTTAATCATTGGCTATTTACCAACCGGTCTTTCAAAGCCAAGAATATATGACTTAATTAATTGTCTTATTGAAGCAAGTAGAATTTATGAGGAATATCCTGTGATTATTTTAGGGTATCAATCTGACTATATAGAATGGTGCAAAACCCTGATTTATCATAAAGAGTGGGAAATTATTACACAGTGGCCAGAATAAAACGATTTGTGAAATGAATATTTTAAAAATTAAACTCCATTTCTTAACCATTTTGATAATTGGATGTTCAGCATCGCTATGGGCCGTGTATGAAACAAAATTTTTATTGCCTCTTTTATGGTTAATATTTCTTTCTATATGGATTGTTATGAGTTCGCATTCAGAATTTAAGATGTTTTTTCGGCGTTTCTCGCAAATTGGTTCTCTATTATTGATTGTGTCATTAGTCCAAATTATTTTTCGGCGTAATGGTATAATTCTCTTATCTATTAAAGGATTTCCACTAGTTTTTTCGGATGGATTTCGGGAGGCGATTTTACTCTGGATTCGATTTATGATCCTTTTTATGTTGGCTTATATCTTTGCTCGAGTTTCGTTATTTGAATTCCTTTTATTTTTAAATAAAATTGGCGTCTCATTACAATTAAGTCTATTACTTCTGACAACATTAAAATTTATTCCTTTCATATTTGAAGAAGCAAAAAAGGGCTTGTGGACGATACGATTCCGAGGCATTGATATTAATGGCCTGAGTTTCAAAGGAAAGTACATTACCCTCAAAAAACTATTAATGCCGTTATTATTTCGAGGCATCCATTACGCTTCATTTTCTTCACTGGCATTAGAACTCCGAGGATATGGTATGTCAGGTCGTATTAGAATCCCTCATTCTTATCCTTTAAAAGTTCACGATTTCTTTGTCTTAGCAGTGGTGCTGTTCATTAATCTATGCGGATTTTTCGTGTTTTAAGAATTATGGAGAAAATTGAATATGTACGCTATGCAAATATGTGGCTATCATAAATCAGGTAAAACAACAACTGTCAAGGAGTTGATAAAAAGGCTAAAATTTAGCGGGAATTCAGTAGCCTCGATTAAGGACATTCATTTCGAAGGATTTCAAATCGATCAACCGAATAAAAATACATACGTTCATAAACAAGCTGGTGCTGATCCAGTCATTGCACGAGGAGAAAAAGAAACAGATTTTCTTTACAACCATAAAATGGAATTCTTAGAAATTGTTTATAAAATATCCACTAATTGGTTAGTCGTTGAAGGTTACAAAGATTTTCCACTCCCTAAAATTGTCTGTGGAAAAACTGAAGATGAAGTCGATGATTTTTTAGATCGTCGAACCCTTGCTATTTCAGGTATCTTAGGCAACACAAGGAATGAATATCGTAGACTACCAGTTTTCAATCCTTTAGATCCAGAGCAAGGGAATCAATTATATGAACTAGTTATTAATAAAGTTTTTCCAATGCTTCCTTACGTTGATGACAATTGTTGCCGCTTGTGTGGTCTCACCTGTTCTAAATTGGTGGAAGCAATTGTTCAAGGTGAAAAATCATATAATGACTGCTTAATCAATAGAACAAATGTTCAACTTAAAATCGGTGATTGCAAAATTCCAATGACGCCTTTTGTTCAGAACATTTTGAAGAATAATGTCTTAGCATTAGTGAGTGAATTGGATGGGTTTGAGAACAACAAAACAATTGAAGTTATAATTCAGAATAATTAAAATGCCACCCCTGTCATCAAGGAAAGCTTATTACAGAAGAAAGCCAATGCAGATTTCTTTTTCGTTATTTAACAAATTTTTCTAGGTAATTACTTATCGGGAATTATAACAAAAATTATGCCAGATTATATAAGTTTGTGCTTGACAAATTGAGTTTATTATTTTATATTAAGAAGGATTAAAAAATAGTAAACATAAAACCAAATACAAAATTAATTTGAATTAAAAATTATTATGGTGAATTGATGGCTTTGACAAAAGCAGATGTAGAGAGGCTCGCAAATTTGGCGAAGTTAAAATTTACCGAAGAAGAAAAAAGGAAATTGACAGGTCAATTGGCTCAAATTATTGCTTACGTTGAGAAATTAAAGGAGTTAGATTTAGATGACGTGCCTTCAACCTCACATGTTTTAGATTTAAAAAATATTATGCGAGAAGATGAAGTAAAACCATGGCTAACTCAAGAGGAAGCATTAATGAATGCGCCGGCAAAACATGGTGGGTTCTTTAGTGTGCCGAAGGTAATCGCTTTAGATTAGATATCATGTAAGTAGGCATCAATGCGAATTTATTATTAAGCTAAATTAAAGAATTCCCACTGATGATAAAACTTCAATGGATAAATTATTTTTAGCATTTAATTCTATTGTAGTCTTATCATCCGTTAGAGATATTCAATTTATATTAAATAGAGTCAGAAAGATTTAAGTAAGGAATAAAATTCTATTTCATGAACGCTATTGGAATTATTCCAGCTCGGTACAATTCTTCTCGATTTCCTGGAAAGCCGTTGGCTGATATTTTAGGCAAACCAATGATCCAATGGGTCTACGAACGGGCCAATCGAGCAAAATATTTAGATCAAGTGATTGTTGCCACCGATGATAAACGAATCTATGACACAGTAACTAATTTTGGTGGACATGTCACAATGACTTCTATCCATGCTGCTAATGGCACGGAGCGGGTGGCTGAACTTGCTGGACAATTAGATTCATCGCTTATTGTTAACATTCAAGGCGACGAACCATTAATTGATTCAGAAATTATTGATCAATTAGTGATTTTAATGAGAGATAATCCTGACGCACCAGTAGGGACGCTGATTAAAAAAATAGAAAAAGTAGAGAATTTAATTAATCCAAACATCCCGAAGGTCATAGTCAATAAAAATTTTTATGCGCTTTATTTTTCACGATCAATTATACCATTTTCTCGGGATGAACCGGAACACGTGCATTGGCTAAAAAAAACGGATTATTATCAACATATTGGTCTATATATCTACCGTCGAGATTTCTTACTTAAGTTCGTTCAATTGCCTCAATCGAAGTTAGAACGAATTGAGCAATTAGAACAATTAAGAATTCTGGAAAATGGATATAAAATAAAAGTTGCGCTAACAGAATCAGATTCAATTGGGGTCGATGTGCCATCAGATGTTGATCGTGTCGTTGCCTATTTAACCGGGAGAAAAATTTGAAGACTGAACAACGAACTAAATATATTATTGTAACAGGTGGAGTTGTATCGTCATTAGGTAAAGGCATTGCCTCAGCATCAATTGGCATGCTATTGCAGGCAAGAGGATTGAACGTAACCATATTAAAAATGGATCCTTATCTCAATGTTGATCCAGGAACCCTGAGCCCTTATCAACATGGCGAAGTCTATGTGACAAATGATGGAGCAGAAACCGATTTAGATTTAGGGCATTATGAACGGTTTCTCAATAAAGATATGACTCAAAAAAATAATGTGACAACAGGTCAAATTTATTATACAGTAATCACCAGAGAACGTAATGGTGATTATCTGGGAAAGACTGTTCAGGTAATTCCACATATCACAGACGAGATTAAACGTCGGATTTTAGATCTGGCAGATGGAGAAGAAAAAGTTGATGTTGTGATTACAGAAGTCGGTGGCACTGTTGGTGATATTGAAAGTCTCCCTTTTTTAGAGGCCATTCGTCAACTTCGATTAGATGTCGGCTCCCGCAACTTAATTAATATTCATTTGACTTTAGTGCCCTACATTAAGGCGGCTGGAGAATTAAAGACGAAGCCAACCCAACATTCCGTGATGAGGTTGCGGGAAATTGGAATTCAACCAGATATTTTGCTATGCCGGGCAGAAACCCGATTGGGCATTGAATTAAAAAAGAAGATTGCTCTGTTCTGCAATGTCCCGATCAACGCTGTCATTGATGCACCAGATGTCTCCACGATTTATGAAATTCCATTGATGTTTCATGAAGGCGGACTAGATGACATTATCGTCAACGAACTGAACCTGCCCTGTAAAAAGCCCAATTTGGATGGATGGGAGAAGTTTGTTCAACAAATTAAACATCCTGAGTCAGAGGTAACCATTGCCGTTTGTGGAAAATATGTAAACCTCCATGATTCTTATAAAAGTATCGCTGAAGCTTTTGCTCATGCAGGAGTTGAAAATAATATACGAGTTAATTTGAAGTGGGTGGATGCCGAGCGATTAGAACAACAAAATTCCAATCAAGTACTAGAGGATATTTCGGGGCTTCTTATTCCTGGTGGTTTTGGCAGTAGAGGAATCGAAGGCAAAATCGAGGCCGTCCGTTATGCTCGTGAAAATAAAGTACCTTTTTTTGGAATCTGCCTCGGTCTTCAATGTGCCGTTATTGAATTTGCTCGAAATGTATGTGGAATGCAGGATGCCAATAGTATGGAATTTGATGAATCGACACCCTATCCTGTTATTGATCTGATGGAAGATCAAAAACGCATTAAGGCAAAAGGTGGCACCATGCGTCTTGGTGCACAACCGTGCATCATTAAAAAAGGAACAACAGCTCATAAAATTTATGGTGCTGAACGAATTTCTGAACGGCATCGACATCGCTTGGAGGTAAACAATAAATACCAAGATATATTGGAGCAACATGGAATGATTATGAGTGGTATTAATCCTGAACTGGATCTGGTCGAAATCATTGAACTTCAGGATCATCTCTGGTTTGTAGCTGGACAGTTTCATCCAGAGTTAAAATCTCGGGTTTTAAATACGCACCCTTTGTTTCGAGAATTTATAGCCGCGGCTTTAAAGTACAAAAATAAGAATAAAAATTAATAGTATACAAATTCCAATGACCAAATTATCAAGCAAATTGATTCATGTGGATATTTATTGGAGTTTGTAATATATTTGGAACTTAGACATTATAATTTGATATTTTTTTAAGCAAATATGTTGATTTGAAGACTGTTCATATTAAAAATATTACGATTACAGACACATCACCATTTGCACTAATCGCTGGTCCCTGTGTGATTGAAACGGAAAAAATTGCTTTTCAGACAGCAGAAGAGATAAAAAAAATTACTGATGAACTAAAGATACCATACATTTATAAATCATCATACACCAAGGCGAATCGACAAAGTATAAATTCATATACGGGACCTGGTCTGGGAAAAGGAATAAAAGTTTTAGAATGGATTAAAAAAGAATTTGATGTTCCAATTTTAACAGATATCCATTCAGCGCAGGAAGCAGAACCAGTTTCGCAAGTGGCAGATGTTTTACAGATCCCGGCTTTCTTATGTCGACAAACAGATATAGTGGCAGCTGCTGCGAAAACGGGTAAGCCAATCAACATCAAAAAAGGGCAATTTATGGCGCCAGAAGATATGGCATCTATTGCTGCCAAAGCTGAGCATTTTGGAAACGATCAAATCTTGTTGACTGAACGGGGCACAACATTCGGATATCACGATCTCGTAGTCGACTTTCGTTCTCTGATGATCTTGAACAAGTTGGGCTATCCTGTCGTTTTTGATGCGACTCATAGTTTGCAACTACCTGGCGCAGCAAAAGGACAATCTGATGGACAACCTCAGTTTATTTTCCCGATGGCAAGAGCAGCAGTTGCAGTCGGTGTTCAAGCTATCTTTTTAGAGACGCATCCATGTGTTGAGGAAGCATTGTGTGATGCTTCTAATATGTTGCCTTTACAGCTCTTAAAAGAGCTTTTAATTCAATTAAAATCCATCGATGAAATTGCCAACAAACAATGAGAATTCAAATTTCTTTTGCAATATAAAAATTGGGTGTTGTAAATTGTTTCGATTAAAAGTTTAATAAGCATGTGCATCTAAACGAAAAGCTAAAAAGAATTAAATTATTGCTACTTGATGTCGATGGTGTGCTTACCGACGGAAGCATTATTGTGGGCAATTCAGATCAAGAATTGAAAGTATTTAATATTCAAGATGGTTTCGGAATCAAATTGGCCCAGAATTGTGGTATACAAATCGGTATCATAACTGGCAGAACTTCAGAAGCTGTAGAGAAACGGGCAAATGAGTTAAAAATAGAAATCTTATTTCAGGGATATCAAGATAAACTCGAGGCATACGAAAAAATTAAAAATAATTTTAAACTGAAAGATGATCAAGTCGCATACATTGGCGATGATCTTCCTGATTTAAAGCTGATGCAAAAAGTCGGTGTCAGTTTTGCGGTAATTAATGCATGTGATGAAGTCAAACATATAGCAGATTACGTAACCCAACGCCCGGGGGGCAAAGGTGCTGTGCGGGAAATGATAGAATTAATCCTTAAAAATCAGGGAAAATGGGAAAGCTCGATTCAAAAATATCATGAGAGCCATTAAAGGAGGAGAGGAAAATTTTGATGATTGATAAAATAAAATTTGTATTTATTGTCTCGTTATTAACTCTCCTGAATATAACAATACTATCGGCACAACAACAAGAAAATAGCGACAGAATCACGCTGGCTGTGATGGATTTCAAAAATAATAGTTCTATATTCGGGTATGATCGGTTGGAGCGAGCCATTCCTGAAATGCTCAAAACAGAACTCTCCCGCTCCTCTGAAATCGTTGTCGTCGAAAGAAGTAAGATTGAGAGTATTTTAGCGGAGCAAGCCTTGGTGCAATCGGGTGTTATTGAAAATCACAAGGCTCAGGAAATCGGTCGGCTGGCTGGCGCTGAATACATCATTACAGGAGAAATTAATACGGTCAAAAATCATTTGAGAATCGATGCTCATCTGTTAAAAGTAGCGACCGGGCAGGTCATTGGCGAAAAGGTAACGGGCAAAGATCCAGATCGACTTGAACCCATGATGCAACTCCTTGCTGAAAATTTGATCTTTAATTTAACGGGCAAAGGGGTAAGAAAGGTGTTTATGCAAATTCATAATTACGGGTCAAAATGGGGACTGATGTCCACTGGTGCCCTTTCGGTTGCAATGGCGATCTTGCATTTCCAATACAAAGATAGCTATGCTAAATATCATGAAACTGATCAATTAAATAAGTTCGATCCCTATTACAACGATGCGAATAAATACTATAAAGCCCGCAATGTTATGTTAGCCATCACTGGTACAGCGGCATTGACTACATTTATTTTGTGGCAGAAGGACCGCAGTGCGGCAAATAAAATTTACGCATCGGCGGACAAATCTTCACCTGATCGAATCTCACCCCGGTTTGCAGTTGGATTTGCAATGCAGTCCAGGGATTATCTGTTATCATTAAGTCTCAGTTTCTAAGGAGGGAAGTTGAAAAAAATTGTTGCATATATGCTGATTAATCTAATTTGGATCAACTGTGGCGACCTCGAACGAGACAATCCACTTGATCCTAAAAATCCGAATAGCGATGTCGATCGTGGTATTTTAGTCGAGCTATTTCTGAACGACAGTACCGGATATGAATATTGCAATTATGCTCTGGATGCCATTGAAAAATTGAGCCAGCGAGAGGAATATAAAGAAAATTTGTTTGTGTTGGAATATCACCTGACCAATAGGAATGCCAATTGGAACGATCCTTATGCTAAAGACGAATTCAACCAACGATATTATGAATACGTTCCCAAAACGAGCGAGCGGGGAATTCCTGACGCCATGTTTAATGGGCTAGTGGATCGAGTTCAGGGAGCTTCGCTGGAGAAGATCGATGACCGCTATACCGAAGCTGCAAATGCTTTGTTGGCAAAGAAGGGCAATTTTCGCATTGAAGCAGAAAAAAATATTTCAAATAATTTGATCGAAATTGATGTTATCGTGGCCCGATTCGGAAGTTCTGGAGAAGAAGATATTGATCTCAATGTTGTTTTATATGAAGATTTAGAAAAGCCACGACATCATTTCGTGGCTCGGAAAATCCTTCAAAAACAAAATATTCTTTTTATCAAGCGAGGGGAAGTTAAATCCTTTCGTTTCACCGAGCAATTGCCTCAGGTTGAAAAAATCAGTAATTTGTTTGCCTTAGTTTTGGTACAGGATCAGAAGGAAGCGAATAAAAAAGAAGTTTTTCAAGTTGCTAAGTTTTAATCTATGGAGAATTTAATGAAAACACATTGGTATATCATTATATCGGTCTCGTGTTTGTCATTACTCGTTTGTGGTGTGGTGGAAAAACTTGCCAACCGAGATCCAATAATTAAAAGTGTCACAGCCAATCCCTCACAAATTAGCGTAAATGACACGACGACATTGAATGTAGAAGCCGAAGATCCTGATGGTGATATTTTAGCCTTTCTATGGAATAGTAATTCCAAAGGACAGTTTATTACAAACACAGGGGAACAGGTGCAATGGATCGCTCCTTCATATTCGGAACGATTTCAGATTAAAGTTCAAGTAACCGATGAAAATGGTGGAACAGCGACCGGCGATGTTTTTGTTAACGTAAGAGGAGATGAGAGTCCCATCGTCACCATTACTCAACCTGTCGAAAATGAAATTATTCCTGGTTTAGGTCGCTATACGATAAAAGTCAGTGTGAATTTTAATTGGCAAATCGAACGAGTCGATTTTTTTGTGAATCGTGATTTGGTCCATTCTGATTATACAAGCTCTTATGAATTCACGGAATGGGACGTGACTACATTATCAGGTCCCAAGGTTATTGTGGCGAAAGCCTATGAAACAGGTAACTTGTTCAATTATGGCATTGATTCTGTACATGTTATAATTGAGGGGACAGTACCGATACCGAAATAAAGATCATAAAATTTTCATTCAAATGAATAAATATCCTCTTTTTCAAGCTTTAAGAGCAAAATAATATTCGTATTTGAAAAGAATGGCAAACAAGAGTCAGGCTCAAGATTATAAAATGATCAAAAAGGGAAAAGAAGTTATTCGCAAAGAAATGCAGGCCATAAGTGATCTTGAAGATAGAATTAATGAAGATTTTGCTAAAGCCGTTGAGTTATTACTAAATTGTAAAGGACGGGTCATTGTATCTGGTATGGGCAAATCGGGTATTATTGCCCGAAAAATTGCCGCAACTTTAACTAGTACTGGCACCTCAGCCATGTTCCTCCACCCCGCTGAAGGTATGCATGGAGATTTAGGTGCCGTACACAAAGATGATGTTGTCATTTGTATTTCAAAAAGTGGCGATACCAGTGAACTGTTTCAAATCTTTCCTGTGCTCAAGCGTATTGGCGTGCCCATCATTTCGATTACTGGTAATCGGCGCTCCCGAATCGCGGAACGAAGCGACGTCGTTCTCGATGCCAGTGTTAAAGAAGAAGCTTGTCCGTTCAATTTAGCTCCAACATCAAGCACAACAGCAGCATTAGTGATGGGCGATGCTTTAGCTGTGGCACTATTGGAAAGACGGAAGTTTAGTGCAGAGGACTTTGCGCTTTTTCATCCTGGGGGAAGTCTTGGCAAAAAGCTTACAATGAAAATTGACGATATTATGTTTACCGGGGATCGAATTCCATTGGTAAATGAAGATCTGCCATTAGAGAAAGTGATCTTTGAAATAACTTCAAAACGATTCGGTTCAACTTGTGTTATCGATCAAAATGATCAATTATCGGGGATCATCACTGATGGTGATATTCGAAGGTTGGTTGAAAAAAATAAGGAAATCTGGAATTTGCAAGCCAAAGATGTAATGACGAGAAATCCGAAAACAGTTAGAGTAGGAACCATGGCTTCAGAAGCCCTTAAATTGATGACTGACTTCAGTATCATGCAGGTGATAATTGTCGATAACAAAAATCAACCCAAAGGGATCGTCCATATCCATGATATTTTGGAGGCAGGGATCTTGTGAGTAAATCCTGGCGGCACATTCGGAAAAGAGTGAAAAACTGGTTTATTTATATCTTAGTCAAAAGTGGATTGATCTGGATCAGAAGCGTGCACAGAACGACGGCTATCAAATTTTTACAGACTTTATCGTTGCTTGGATTTTATTTCGTTGGATTTGAACGTCGCAAAACGATCAAACATCTAACAATGGTTTATGGTAACGAGAAGAGTAAGCGAGAAATTTATCAGATGGCAAAGGCTGTATTCCTCAATCTAGGTCGAAATATGGCTGACGCCTTTCGGATACCGCTTTACAATACCCAAAATATCGATCATTTTGTAAACATAGATGGAGTAGAAAATCTAAATCAGGCCTTGAAAAAAGGTAAGGGAGTTTTAGCAATCGCAGGACATATTGGGAACTGGGAACTGATGGGTGGCTATTTAGCCATGAAAGGATACACTGTGAATGTCGTAGGTGCCCCGATTTACGATCCCAGACTTGATGAACTTGTCGTCAAGAATCGGCAACAAGCTGGATTAAATTATATTGCCCGGAGTACCGCAACACGAGAGATCATCAGAGCCTTGCGTCGAAATGAAATTGTCGGGCTTCTTATCGATCAGGATACGAAACATGTTGAGGGCGTTTTTATTGATTTTTTAGGTGAAAAAGCTTATACTCCCGTTGGTCCTGTAGTTTTAGCGATGAAAACTGGTGCTGCAGTCGTCCCAATGGCGGTTCATATTCAAAAAGATAACACACATCTTATCGAAATTGATGAAGAATTGGATTTAAAATTTACTGAAGATCAGGACGATAATCGCATTCACAACACTCAAGTCTGTTCAGATGCGACAGAAAAATTTATTAGAAAATACCCCACGCAGTGGGTGTGGATGCATCGACGCTGGAAAACGAGACCTGGTGAGCGATGATCGGTGAGTTGTAAGTGGTGAGTAAATAATGATGGATATGAAGAATTGTTCAAGGTTCTGATAATTGCTTAATCTTCATATTACCTATTTACCTAATCACCCAATTACCTAAGATAAATAACTATGAAGAAATCAATTATATACATTTTCATATTTAGTCTGTTTGGACTCTTCATACTTGACAGTTGTCAGAAAAAGAATGAAGAAGTTGTTGCGAACATTGAAGATTTGGAATATCCCGATCAGGAAGGATGGAATTCAACGATAGTTTCTACCAAAAATGGTATCGTAGGGGCTATCATCAAATATGGACACATGCAGCGATTTAAAAAAAGAAAAGTGGCTGAGTTCGATGGGAGGATTGTCATTGATTTTTTTGATGAACAAGGAATCCATAAATCAAATCTGACTTCTGAAAAAGGTAGATTGGATGAAGCTACTAATAATATTGAAGCATTTGGTAATGTCGTGGTGGTTTCTGATACAGGTATTACCTTAATGACCGAGCGACTAAGATGGGATAACAGTATCGAGAAGATTGTATCAAATGAGTTTGTAACCATAATTACAGCCGATCAGGATACATTTTACGGCAATGGATTTGAATCGGATCAAAATCTGGAGAACTGGCACATTACTTCTTTTTCTGGCAAAGCGAGTAAAGGATTAGACCTGGATTTCCAATTAGGCAAAAAGAGGGAGACGAGTGATTCAGTTTCAATAAACGCGAAAATTGATACAACTTTAAAAGATTCTGTTACGATAATTAGATGAAACCTATTGCTCAACACATATACTTAACTATTTTTATTTTCGCTTTTTCAGCTATTGGGATTTCCCAGACGAAATCAGACGAGAAATTGGAAATTATTAATGCCGATACGACGAGATATTCTAAAACCTTACAAGGTATCCTGATTGAGCTGATCGGTAATGTACACTTAAAACAAGGGAAGGCAGAGATGTTCTGCGGACGGGCGGAACATTGGAGAGACGAGCACAAAACTATCATTCATGAAAATGTTAGAATTTACGACCAGGAAAAACACCTTTTTGCCGATAAGGTATTTTATTTCGACATTCCACAGATTTTTAAAGCAACCGGGAATGTGGTTTTAAAAGATACGATTCGACAGGTTCATGCCAAAGAAATTTCATATTTTAAAAAAGAAAATCGAATCGAGGCTGATTTTAATGTTGTATTAAAAGATAGTATTAATTATATTGATATATTCGGAGAACATGCCCAATTTGATAATGACAAAGACTACGCATTGGTTACAGGGAATCCAGTTCTCATAAAAAAAGATAGTACCGGACAGGAGGAGTTGAGAATTACCAGTATCAAGATGGAGCTATTCGAAAGGGGCGACAAAGCCGTTGTGACTGATAGCGTTCATATCACTCAAAGTAAAGCACATGCCACTTGCGGGCAAGCTGAGTTTTATCGAAAGAAGAATGAAATTCTCCTAAAGCAAAAACCAGTTGCATGGCAAGGCGGAGAGCATTTATCAGGGGAACTTATTCACTTATTTACTAAAAATAATCAATTAGTGAAGGCGATTATAAAAGACCAAGCAATCGTTACTTCTCGAGTTGATACCACAGATATGAATCAACGCATGAATATGATGACAGGACAACAAATTACGATGTACTTTGAGAATGAAGAACTTTATCATGTAGAAGTTGAAAATAAAGCGACCAGTTATTATTATATTTATGAAGATAATGAAGAAAAGGGGATGAACAGGATTATTGGGGATAAGATTAACGTTTATTTAAAAGATCGAAAAATAGAGCAGATTGTTGTTGAAAGTAATCCACAACTTTCATCTGGCACATATTATCCCCCGGATCTGGAACCTGAGCAAGAGGGAATTAAAAAATAAATGGTATTAACGCTACGAGCAGAAAAACTTGTAAAAATATATAGTAAACGAATTGTTGTTAATGAAGTCAGTTTACAGGTTGACCAGGGTGAGATCGTCGGCTTATTGGGTCCCAATGGAGCGGGTAAAACAACCACTTTTTATATGATCACAGGAATGATTCATCCTAACAAGGGAACGATCTTTTTGGATGGACAAGATATAACAAACCTTCCCATGTATAAAAGAGCTCGCATGGGGATTGGGTATCTATCGCAAGAGGCTTCCATTTTTAGAAAGCTTACAGTAGAAGAAAATATCATGGCGATCTTAGAAACCATGCCCTTATCTCGACAGGAACGAAAAGAGCGCCTGAAAGCGTTACTCGACGAGTTGGACATCTCTCATTTGGCAAAAAATAAAGCATATACGCTTTCTGGTGGGGAACGCAGACGGGTTGAAATTACCAGAGCATTGGTGACGAGTCCAAAATTTATTCTGTTGGATGAACCGTTTGCAGGAATCGATCCCATTGCAGTTGAAGATATTCAAAACATTGTGCACGGATTGGTTGACAAAGGGATCGGTGTGCTTATTACGGATCATAACGTCCATGAAACACTTTCGATAACCGATAGAGCTTATCTCCTTTATGAAGGTGTGGTTCTTAAATCGGGCAGCTCAGAATTTTTAGCGAATGATAAAGAAACGCGACGACTTTATCTTGGCGAAAAATTTCGGCTGGGTCGTTAAAGTTTTCATCTATATTTCACAAAACAGAAGAGGAACAGAGAAAAATTAAGAAGTTTTTCAGATATACAGTCTTGGAGCTTGGAATTTGTAATTTAACGGAATTCTCCATCGGTGAATCATATAATAACAGAAATCTGCCAAGGATGATGTGATTATTGGAATTTGGAATTTTTTTTTATCAGTTAAAATAAAAATACTTTCATTAAAAACTTATATATGTCGAGTAATAATTTGGTGATTATAGAAGGATTTTTTGACCTATGATGAATGTTAACATTTCTCAGCGTATGGGGCTTTATATGAAACAATCGCCCCAACAGGTTCTTTTATCAACATTACTCCAACTTCCAATCCTTAGCCTGGAGCAAAAGATTAAACTGGAACTTGAGCAAAACCCGCTTCTCGAAGAAGATATTGAGATGGAGGAAGATTTGGAACAGGAGATGGAAGAGGAACTAAAAGTAGAGGATCTGGAAGTTAAGCAGGAAAGTGATGATGATGGAGAACTTGAAGAGGAGGCTTATAACGAGGATCGCGATGAAATTGATTGGGATACAATATTAAATGATGAGAACAATTATGAGATTAAGCCGCCTAGAGATGAAAGTGTTGAAACTTATGATCGCCCTGAAGTCAATCAGTCAACGCTGCCTGAGTATCTTCTTAGCCAACTGAACATGACCGATCTTTCAGAAAAAGAAGTCGTGATCGGCGAGTACATTATCTGGAACATTAACGAGGTTGGCTATTTAACCTACAGCATAGATCTTATAGCTACAAATCTTGACGTTACTGTTGAAGAAGTCGAAACAGTATTAAAAGTGATTCAGAGATTCGATCCCCCAGGTATTGGAGCTCGCGATTTACAGGAATGTCTTCTTATTCAACTTGTAGAAGCACCAATACCAAATGAAATGGCAATAACTGTAATCAAAGATCATTTTGATGATTTTAAGAATAAACGTTTTGAGAAAATCGCGAAAAAGATGGGAATTTCTATTGAAGAATTTAAAGAGGTTTTAAATATAATTACTAGGTTGAACCCTAAACCAGGCGAAGGTTATTCTAGTCTTTATGAAAATAGCATCACACCAGATGTCATCGTTCACAAAGAAAACGATGATTTTAAAATCATTTTGAATGATTGGAATATTCCCCACCTGAGGATTAGTAACAGTTATAAAAAACTTTTATTAGATAAGAAAAATACGCCTAGAAAAACTAAAGAATTTATTAAAAACCGTCTGGAATCAGCCAGGTGGCTCATTAATTCAATTCATCAAAGAAGGGTCACAATTTTGAAGGTCATTGAAGCGATAGTCCGTCGACAACGGGATTTTTTCGAAAAAGGGTCCATGTATCTTAAGCCGATGATTTTGAAAGATATTGCAGATGAAATTGAGATGGATATTTCAACAGTTAGTCGAGTTACAAATGGCAAATATGTCCAGACAGATTATGGCGTATATGAGCTAAAACATTTTTTCAGTGAAAAGATCAAACGTGATGATGGTGAAGATGTATCTAATAAAGAGATTAAAAATAGGATTCGTAAAATTATCGACAATGAGAATCCAAAGAAACCATTTAACGATTTAAAAATTGTGGAAATGTTAAAAAACGAAGGATTCAATATTGCTAGAAGAACAGTCGCTAAATATCGTGAACAAATGATGATCCCAGTATCGAGATTAAGAAGAAAAATTTAACAAATGGAGGAATACTTATGCAACAATATCGACGTGGCAGTATTAATATAGGGGGAGAAGAGATTCGATTACCATCGATCAAAAAAAACCATATCTTAATCGGTGCATTAATCTTGATTGTATTAATTTTATTTTTAACTTCTTTCTACACTATTAAAACGGATGAAGTCGGTGTCATCAAACTGTTTGGCAAATATTCGAGAACAACAGCCCCCGGCTTACATCTCAAACTGCCTTTTGGGATTGAATCGCTCACCAAAATTAAAGGCAGACAATATATTTTTCGGGAAGAATTTGGCTATCTGACTACAAAACCGGGCGTAAGAACCCAAATTCGACGGGATGCCAGCCATCTTGCTGAATCGCTCATGTTGACAGGTGATCTCAATATTGCTACCGTAGAATGGGTTGTTCAGTATCGAATAAAAAATCCGAGAGATTATTTATTCAATGTTCGTGAAATCACTAAGACGATCCGGGATATTGCTGAATCGGTGACCCGTCAGATTGTTGGCGATCACAGCGTGGATGAAGTAATTATTCTTTCCCGCCGTGAAATCGCCCAGCTCATTAAAGAAAGGATGCAAGAAATATTAGATCGTTATCAAACAGGTATAGATATCGAGACGGTCGAGTTACAGGATGTCAATCCACCAGATCCGGTCAAACCTTCGTTTAACGAGGTGAACGAGGCACGTCAGGAGATGGAAAAAATGATCAATCAAGCCTGGGAATCTTACAACAAAGTTATTCCAAAGGCAAAAGGTGAGGCAGAAAAGACAATTCGACAGGCAGAAGGTTATGAGCTTAATCGAATTAATCGAGCACAAGGTGATGCTAACCGATTTATTTCGATTTACGAAACATACCGTCAATCAAAAGACGTGACAAAACGAAGAATGTACCTTGAAGCAATGTCCGAAATATTGCCCAAGATCGAAAGAAAATACATTGTGGACAAGGAGCAGAAAGGACTTTTACAATTATTACAACTTCAAGATAGAGGAGAGAAAAAATGAAACGTGGAAATCTTTCAATATACATTATTCTCGTAGTAATTTTATTGGCTGTAATTGTACTCTCTAGTGCGTTTTATACCATTGATGAAACGCAGCAGGTTGTGATCACTCAATTTGGAAAACCTGTGGGCGAGCCGATAAAAGTGGCAGGTCTTCATATTAAGATGCCATTTATTCAAGATGTAAATTATTTTGAAAAAAGATTACTGGAATGGGATGGCAATCCGACAGAAATTTCAGCTAAGGATAAAAAATTTATTTTAGTTGATACTTACGCCCGATGGCGAATTGAAGATCCATTAAAGTTTTTCAGATCGGTCGTCAATGAAAATGGTGCACAAACTCGATTAGACAATATAATCGATGCTGCGACCCGAAATATGATTACCAGTAATATACTAATCGAAGTCGTCCGAAACAGCAATCGCAAAATGAGCGTGGCAGAAGCAGAGTTAGAGTTGAGTTCGGAAGGAATGGTGGATTCTATTGAAGTAGGGCGGGAGAAATTATCCCAAAACATATTTGAAGCTGCTAAAGAAAAGGTTAAAGAGTACGGTATTGAGCTTGCAGATGTCCGAATAAAACGAATTAACTATATCCAAGAAGTTCGGGAGAGGGTATTTGAAAGAATGATCGCCGAGCGATTACGCATTGCGGAAAAATATCGGTCAGAAGGTGCGGGTAAAAAGGCTGAGATTGAAGGGGAAATGGAAAAAGAGCTTCAAAAAATTACATCGGAAGCTTACCGAACAGCAGAAGGAATCAAAGGAAAAGCAGATGCCAAAGCAATTCAAACTTATGCCAATGCGTATGAGCGTGATCCTGATTTTTATTCATTTCTTAAAACCCTTGAATCCTATTCCAGTACAATCGATGAAAAAACATGGTTAATATTATCCACTGACAGTGATTATTTAAAATATCTCAAAGACATTTATGCAAAGTAAAGGACTAAAATGAAAATCAGATCGACAACTATTCTTGGGATTCGCCATAATGGTGCTATTGCTATGGCAGGTGACGGTCAGGTAACTTTTGGTGATACGATTTTAAAAACCGGCGCTCGTAAGATTCGCAAAATGTACGAAAATTCTATTTTAGTTGGGTTTGCCGGAGCAACGGCCGATGCCTTGACATTATTCGAGAAATTTGAAGCAAAATTAGAGCAATTTCATGGCAATCTGCCAAGGTCTGTTGTTGAATTGGCTAAAGATTGGCGCACAGATAGATACCTACGGCGTCTTGAGGCCCAATTAGCGGTGATAGATAAGCAGCATAGTTTCTTAGTCTCAGGAACCGGAGACGTCATCGAACCTGATGATAACATTATTGCGCTGGGCTCAGGAGGCCCTTATGCAATGGCTGCTGCTCGGGCTTTGATTAAACACACAAACTTAAATGCAAAAGAAATTGTGGAAGAAGCAATGAAAATCGCAGGTGCAATTTGTATCTACACCAATACCAATATTGTAATCGAAGAATTGTAATTATTCTTTTATTAAGCCGGCGATAAAAAATTTACCCTCTCTTTTCAGCACGTGATGAAAATTGAATGTATAGCTAAATTTTGAAGAGGTATTGATGAAAATGATGGAAAAAAGGAATCATGAGTTAACACCAAAACAGATCGTAAAAGAGTTAGACAAATATATTATTGGTCAAGATAAAGCAAAAAAATCAGTAGCAATAGCGTTACGGAATCGCTGGAGAAGACAGCAGGTCGAGGAAGAGCTACGTGAAGAGATCATGCCGAATAATATCATCTTAATCGGACCAACTGGAGTGGGAAAAACAGAAATCGCCCGGAGATTAGCTCGATTAGCCAATGCACCATTTGTTAAAGTTGAAGCTTCAAAATTTACAGAAGTGGGATATGTCGGTCGCGACGTCGAATCAATTATACGCGATCTTGTGGATTTGGCGGTATCTATGGTTCGCAGTCAAAAAACTGCTGAGATTGAAGAAAAGGCTGAGGATCTAGCAGAAGAACGGTTGCTCGATATTCTCCTCCCCCCTATCTCGAAGGACAGCCAGAAAGAAGACCAGTTAAATGAAAATGATGCACTCAAAGCCAAATGGAACCGAACCCGTGAAAAATTGAGAGAACAGTTGCAATCTGGTCAACTGGAGGAACGAACGGTAGAACTTGATGTGCCGACCGAAAATTTCCCGATGATGCAAATCATTTCTCCGATGGGTGTGGAAGAGATGGGATTGAATATCCAGGATCTGCTTGGCCCAATGTTTCCGAAAAAGATTAAAAAACGAAAAATGAAAATTCCTGATGCCCGTCGCTACCTCGTTCAGGAGGAGTCTCAGAAATTAATTGACATGGAAGAAGTGATCAGAGAGGCAATTACACGGGTGGAGAATTCAGGAATTGTTTTTTTGGATGAAATCGATAAAATCACAGGCGAAGATTCGGGACATGGACCGGATGTATCTCGCGAAGGCGTCCAGCGTGACCTTTTGCCAGTGGTTGAGGGAACGAATGTCCTGACTAAATATGGAATGGTCAAAAGCGATCATATTTTGTTTATTGCATCAGGAGCATTTCATGTCTCGAAACCATCTGATCTCATCCCTGAGTTGCAGGGAAGATTCCCGATTCGTGTTGAACTAGGTAGCTTAACCACTGAGGATTTTGTCCGAATTTTAACTGAACCCGAAAACGCCTTGATAAAACAATACACTGCCCTCTTAAGCACAGAAGATGTTGAGATTGAATTTACTAAAGAGGCAATCTGGGAAATTGCAAGAACCGCCAGTGAAGTGAATGAGAGAGCAGAAAATATCGGTGCGCGACGGCTTCATACGATTCTAACGACGCTTCTCGAGGATATCTTATTTGATGTGCCAGATTCAAAGATAAAGAAAATCACTATCACAGATAAAAAAGTTCGCGAAACTTTAAAAGATATTGTTGAAGATGAGGATCTTAGTCGATATATCCTTTAGAGTTCATTTTTATGTAGATCAATAATTCACCAGCGGATTGACATCTTGAGATTGAGGAGGTTAAATTGAACAAACATTTTCTTTCGATTGCAGAATTAACTAAAGATAAGATCTTTGAGATTTTTGATTTGACGAAAGAATTAAAAGAGAAGCAGAAAAAGGGCGAAGTTCATCATCTTTTAAAAGGCAAGACATTAGCAATGATCTTTGCCAAACCATCAGCACGGACACGAATTTCGTTTGAAGTGGGCATGTTTCAGTTGGGCGGACATGCGCTTTATTTAGCTCCACCCGATATTGGCATTGGAAAACGAGAAGCCGTGAAAGACGTTGCCAGAGTCCTGTCCCGTTACAATGATGGAATTATGGCTCGCTTATTTGGACATGAAGATATTATTGAATTAGCTGAATATTCTTCTGTACCAGTGATTAATGGACTTACTGACCTGTTACATCCCTGCCAGGTGATGGCAGATGCGTTTACAATATTGGAATATCGAGAAAATTTGAATGATTTAAAAGTTGCCTTCATCGGAGATGGAAATAATGTTGCCAATTCATGGATCAACTTCGCCTCACGGATTCCGATGAAACTGGCACTGGCAGTCCCAGACGGTTATGATCCCAATGCGGAAATATTATCAAATACGAAAAAGGCGGGTATTAGTGAAATTACCATTCATCGTGATCCGAAACAAGCGGTGAAAGACGCAGATTTGGTCTATACCGATGTCTGGGCAAGTATGGGACAGGAAGCCGAAGCGGAAAAGCGCCGTCAGATTTTCATGAAATTTCAGGTGAATGATGAAGTCATGAAACATGCCAAACCAGATGCTTATTTCATGCATTGCCTACCTGCCCATCGGGATGAAGAAGTAACGGATAGTGTGATTGAAAGCTCAAACTCGATCGTTTTCGATGAAGCAGAAAATCGAATGCACGTACAAAAGGCAATTATGGTTGAACTAATGAAAACTAAATAGAATCTCCAACTGATAGAAACAATCCAACAGATATGAAAAATTACAAAAGCCAAAATCCAAATTCCAAATAAATCACAACTTCCAATGCCTAAAATTCCTAACAGTTTGGTCATTAGAATTTGAGTATTGTTTGTCATTTGACATTTGTAATTTGGGATTTCATCCGTTGGAAAAAATTAAGCTCCAATCATGCAAATCACCATTGAACCCTATCAACTATCTTTTGAACAAGACTGGGACAATTTTGTCTGGCAGGCAAACAACGGTACTATTTTCCATACCCGCCGTTTTTTAAATTATCATCCGCCAGAGCGGTTTGAAGATCATTCGCTTGTGTTCAAAAAAGATAAGCGAGTGATCGCTCTTTTTCCAGCGACAATTCGATATGAGCAGCATCGACGAATTTTGATTTCTCATCGAGGAGCCTCTTATGGCGCGTTGATCACCAAATTTAATGTAGGGATTAAAGACACGTTTCGAATCGTTGAAACCTTGATCCAATATGCGCAGGATAATCAATTTCAGGGCATTGAATTGACGCCCCCTCCCATTGTTTATTATCATCGTCCCAGCCATTATGTGGATTTCGCCCTGGTCAAAAACGGTTTCGGTTATCGAAAACGAGAGATTTCCAGTGTTATCCCACTTACATTCACTGAAAATGAAGTCCTTTATACATTCTCATCAGAGTCTCGAAGAGCGGTCAGACGAGGTGTCAAACTAGGAATCGAGGTAAAAGAGTGTGATGAATATGAAACGTTTTACCAGATTCTAAAACGAAATTTAAAAATGCGACATAACGTTTCACCAACCCATACGCTGGAAGATTTATTATTACTGAAGAAAATCTTCCCAGAACGAATTCGCCTGTTTGGAGCCTTTGCTGAGGAAAGAATGGTCGCTGGTGTGGTCATATTCATCACCAATCAAAGGGTCGTACTGGCATTTTATATCAGCCACAATGAAGATTTACAACAGTATCGTGGCGTCAATTGCCTGTTTTTTGAGATCATCAAATGGGCAATCCGAGAAAAGTATGCTTACCTCGATTTCGGAATTTTTACTGTAAACATGGCTCCGAACTGGGGATTGGCAAGATTCAAAGAGAGTTTTGGGGCCCAGGGTATTTTTCGTGACACCCTCTTAAAATATTTTGATTAATAATGAAGATTCTACATATCGCTCCCTTCAACGTTGCCAATGTGCCGATGACTTTTGTCCATGCTGAAAGAGAATTAGGTCATGAAAGCCGACTCATTACATTCGCAGAAAATCCACGAGGCTACCCAGAGGATATTTGTTTACATCTCCCGTTTTTAAATTTCAAAGGCTTGACTCATTTTAAAAGAATAATCAGTAGCAAATCACGAATTGAAGTATCCAATGTAAAACCAAAATTGACCAGCCTCCCCCCTATCTGGCAACCCAACAAAGTAGAAAAGTTATTTATAAAATTTCGTGAAACGCTCTGGAAGCCAATTATTAAAAAGGCATATCAGAAATATCAACTCGATCAATTCGATGTAATCCAGCTTGACGGCGGAATTGGATTTTTCCGTGATGGGAGCGATATCATTCAATTGAAACAACAGGGGAAAAAAATTATCTGCTGCTATACTGGAAGCGATTTGCGTGTGCGGGGTGTTATTCCACAAATCGATGAAATATCAGATTTAAATTTTACGGTCGAATACGATCATTTGAAACTCCATCCCAACATACATCATATTTTCTTCCCATTTGATATTCAAAAATTCAAGCCTCTCCCCTATCGTGATGATGAAATCCTGCGAATTGGACATGCGCCCACCAATCGGGCTGCAAAAGGCAGTGATGTGATTATCTCTATTGTCAATGAATTAGAACAAAATTATGCTGTCAAATTAATCCTCATTGAAAATCTGCCTTATCAGGAAGCCCTTAAAAGAAAAGCCGAGTGTCACATTTTTATCGATCAGATCGGTGATCTCGGCTATGGGATCAACTCATTGGAATCATTGGCAATGGGAATTCCCACCTGTTCCTGTTTAGCGCCTGGATTTGAGGAGCAATATCCTGGGCATCCGTTTATTGCTATTAATGGACAAAACTTAAAATCTCGATTGATTTCATTGATTCAGGAGAAAGAACTCCGTATTAAAAAGGCGAGGGAAGGTCGGGATTGGGTGAAGGAATATCATGATCCGATCAAGGTGGTTCAAAAAATACACCAACGACGCATCTTATTGACAGATAACTGAAAAGGTTCTACGCCGTTGCCATCCATTCGTCACGTGTTACATCCGCCCTCCTCAGAATCCGCTTGAGCAAATCTACACTGATGTCACCACGATGAGGATTTGGGACGGTAAGGGTTAAATCACCCCTAATCATAAAGGGATGTTTACCACCTTCATAAGGGCCTTCAAAACCTAATCGACGAAGAACGTTTTACCAAATCTTTCCAGGAAACAGGGGATAATTTAGGCAACTGACACCTCCTTTGGAAGTTCAATCCAGGTTTCTCCTAGATGTGGTATCGCCATGCCACGTGAGAGACGTAATAAAATCCTCCCTTCAATAACTTCTGCTAAATTTCTTCGGCATTCTTCTAATGACCTTCCAGAAGCCCAAACCCCTGGTAACTCTGATACTTCGCCATAATGAGGTTCTTCATCATCAATGATTTCATAATGTGCTCTTTCTAATGCTGCTTCCAGGTATTGACAGATCATATTTCTTCTCACATAAACGATTTCAATCGAATCATTGTACCTTATACTCGATTAGACTTCTCATTATCTCCCAGAAAGATACTTATAACAAATTTAATTCAAAAAATTGAAAAGTCAAGCATTTTTTTGTATTATTAATCTCCCCCACTGATTGAAGAAATCCACAGATGAATAAATTGAAAAAATATCTGTGGGATTCTTCAATCTGCGGGGAAACTAAAAGCAAAATTCCCGAATTGAAAATTTATTAAAATTTATTAAAAAAACACTTGACAAACTAAATTTATTTTTTTATATTTTAAAGCGTTTTACCTACTTATTTTCATCTTTCGTCGGTTGGATGTTTTGTTTTCAACTGTTCTTATTTATTGATTTTCAATGCCTTATAAAGGTCAGTATTTTTCTAATTATAAAGAACACTTAAATAGATTCTCTTAATATTTCTAAAATCTATCGAAACGTTTCGATAAATTTTATGAATCCAACAATAAAAGATGTAGCCAAGCGTGCGGGGGTTTCTCTTTCAACTGTTTCGTTGGTTCTGAATCGTAAGAAAAATGTCTCCGAAGAAACAGTTAAAAAAGTTCAGCAAGCCATTGATGAACTCAACTATCACCCTCGCCGATCTGCCCGGGGATTAGCTTCTAAAAAAAGTGGCAATATCGGATTTATTCTCACCACTGATCATTTTTCCCAGGCTGAGCCATTCTACACCAAAATCTTCCTGGGATCTGAAATTGAAGCTCGCAAATATAACTACTATATCATCCTCACAACAATTGAACATAAATTTGACAAAAAATCGATCCCCAGATTTTTATTGGAACGAAATGTGGATGGTATTATCTTAGCTGGTCGAGTTCCAGATAAATTAGTTTTATATATTGAACAGCTTAAGTTGCCCATGCTGTTTATCGATTATTTTCCTGCCAATGGCAGCTATCCTGCTGTTTTGATCGACAATATCGCAGGCGCCAAACAGGCAGTAAAACACCTCATCAAAAAAGAACACCGCCAGATTGCCTTTGTTGGCGGCGACATTTCCCATCCCAGCATTCAAGAACGATTTTTGGGCTACAAACAAGCCCTCGAAGAAGCCAAAATTCCGTTCAATGAAAAATTAGTTGTGATCGATGAAGATTATCCCGGTGATGAAAATGGTTATCGTGCCCTATGTAAACTGGGGAAACGAAAAGCAACGTTTACAGGTATTTTTGCCGCTAACGATGCTATGGCGTTTGGATGTATGCGCTGTATGAAGGAAAAAGGCATTAAGGTTCCAGATCAGATCGCATTGGTCGGATTTGACGATGTTGACGTTTCCTGGCAAATGGAACCCCAATTGACCACGATAAGAGTGAATAAAGAAGATATGGGCGCCTTAGCCGTAAAAAACATGGTCGATTTGATTTCATCAAACAAAAAAAGCTTAGGAAAAATTTTAGTGCCCGTTGAATTGGTGATTCGAAATTCCAGCTAAAATTTTGAATGCTAGCTTTCTTATTCATTAAAGGATTCAGAGGAGGTGATAACGAAATTCCATCAAAACTCTTTTTAATCACTTTATCCCAACAGGGGTAAGTTTTAAATTTACCGACAACTAAGCATAAAACAAGGAGGTTGTTTATGAAAACCAATGCTAATGTATTATTTTTGTGCCTGATCATTATTTGTTTTGGTCTATTAGGTACCATTGATTTACGCGCCCAGGTAAATACGATTCCCAATGGCGGTTTTGAGGAGGCAGAAGTTCCAGCTTACTGGAGCAAGATGGATGACGGCGATGCCGACGTTTCCTGGGCAACGGATCAGTACCGGTCGCCACAACGCTCGTTGAAAATTTCCGAATTTGCTGGCACTGATGCGCCGGCTTGGATTTCTGGAAATATGGCAAAATTGAACTGGAATCCCACCACTGGCGTTCCGGCCAATATCGAAATTCAAGTCGGTGGCTGGGTAAAAACCGAAAATGTGAATACCAATCCTGCCTCTGCTGACGATGAAATTCATCTCATTTTTTCATTCTATGATGCCTCGGGGAATTTGATCTTTGGCCAGCCTGTCGTTGTGAAAGCTCCCCAAACCAGCGCTTCGACGGATTGGACTGAAATTCTAAATGATGTGTCTCTTGTTCTACCTACCGATGCGGATTCCTTAGTTATTCAATTTCATTTCGGTGCTAATGCGACTGGAACCGTCTGGTTGGACGATATCTTCATGCGCTTAGCTCCTGGGGCGAGCGGCTGGATCGGCGACCTTTATAATGCTAATTTTGGCGTACCCGAAGGTTGGTTTTTCTGGAAAGGCGACATGAGTTTGGGTAATCCTGGTAAAGGTGTTGTAACGATTACCAGCGATTATGCACACAAAGGAAGTTACTCATTGCTTGTCGAGGACGATGCCACCAATCCTGATGAAGTTGTCGCTATTTCCGTTCGCAACCCCATCGAGTCTGGAAGGTCTTATGGCTTTTCTGCCTGGGTGAAGACTATCGGTGTGAATCCCAATCCGACAAAGGATGTGGAACAGGCAATTTTCTTCACATTAACCTATCACACTGACGAGGAAGGCTGGGCTGAAGTTTCTGGTGAAGATTTCTTCATCATCGATCAAACTGTCACTGATCGGGATTGGACACTCTATACCTTTACTTTTACACCACCAGAAAACGCCACCCGGGTATCAATCCGTCCCCGGCTGCAACATCAAGCCACCGGGAAAGTGTATTGGGATGATTTCCGATTGTATCCTGTGGAGATGGCAAAGACCAATCTTACCTTCGATGAAACCGATAACCCAGCCTACTGGAATCGACATAATTATTCCGAAGCTACTGTCGAATGGGCAACTGATCAATATCGCTCACCAGAGCGATCATTGAAAATCAGTGATGATGGTGGCACTGATGAGCCGTTGTGGCTTTCGATCAATATGGCAAAGCTGAACTGGAATCCCACCACTGGTGTTCCGCCGAATATTGAAATCGAAGTCGGTGGCTGGGTAAAAACAGAAAAAGTGAATACCAATCCAGCTTCTGATGATCAAAAGGTGCAATTGATTTACTCGTTCTTTGACGTCGCAGGTAACAAAATTTTTGGTCAGGACGTAGTGATGGATGTACCGCAAGCTCAAGCCAGCATCGATTGGACTGAGATCAAAAATAGTGCATCAATTGTATTACCCGTTGATGCGGACTCATTGATCATCACTTTCAAATTTGGTGCGAATGCTACAGGAACCGTTTGGCTCGATGACATCTTTATGCGTTTAGCTCCAGGCGCTTCGGGTTGGATCGGCGATCTATATAATGCCAATTTCGGTGTTCCCGAAGGATGGTTCTTCTGGAAAGATCACATGAGCGAAGGCGAGCAAGATTTTGGAATAGTCACAATAACGGATAAATATACCCATAGTGGAAAATACTCCTTATTGGTCGCCGATGACGAAACAAATCCTGCGGAAGTCGTAGCCATTTCCAATCGAAATTCAGTTAAACCGAATACCGAGTATCTCATCACTGCCTGGGTCAAGCTGGAAAATGCGGTTTTGAATCCTGAAAAAGACGTTGAAAAATCCATTTTCTTTACGGTCACCTATCATTCTGATGATGAAGGCTGGGCAGAAAACTGGGGTGAAGATTTCTTCGTTATCCCCCAGACGGTCGCGGATCTGGATTGGGGACTTTATTCCTTCCGCTTGACAACAAGGGAAAACGATACCCGAATTTCAATTCGAGCCAGATTGCAGCATCAGGCCACGGGTAATGTCTATTGGGATGATTTCCAGGTCGTAGAAATCGCAACACCGATGGCTAATCTCGGCTTTGAAGATGCTGAAATGCCCGCTTATTGGACAAAACAGAATGAAGCTGGCGCTACGGTCGAATGGGTCACAGATCAATATCGTTCGCCCCAACTGTCATTAAAGATTAGCGAAGATGGTGGGACAGATTCACCTGCCTGGGTTACCAATGTTAATATGGCAAAGCTGCAGTGGAATCCCACAACTGGCGTTCCTCCCAATATCGAGATCGAAGTAGGCGGCTGGGTAAAAACGGAAAATGTAAATACCAATCCAGCGACCACCGACGATGAAATCCATCTGATTTATTCATTTTTCGATAACACTGGTGCGTTAATTTTTGGACAGCCGATTGTGCTGAAAATACCTCAATCCAGCGCCACAGTAGATTGGACTGAGATTAAAAATGATGTTTCTATCGTACTACCAACGGAAGCGGACTCCATGAGCATTGCTTTCCACTTTGGCGCCAATGCTACTGGTACGGTCTGGCTTGATGATATCTTCATGAGATTAGCTCCTGGCGCTTCAGGCTGGATCGGCGATCTTTATAATGCCAACTTCGGCGTACCCAAAGGCTGGTTCTTCTGGAAAGGGCAGATGAGCGAAGGCGTGGCTGGTAAAGGTGTGGTCACCATTACCAGAGATTACGCTCATACTGGCGACTACTCATTGCTCGTTTCCGATGACGATACCAATCCCGATGAAGTCGTGGCCATCTCCGAACGAAATCCAATTGAAAGCAATAAAGTATACACCGTTCAGGCGTATGTCAAGACCGAAGGCGTGAATTTGAATCCGCTGCCAATCGACGTGGAAAAAGCCATTTTCTTCACGGTGACTTATCATACCAGTGAAGAGGGCTGGGCTGAGGTCAGCGGTGAGGATTTCTTCGTCATCGACCAGACGGTTGCCGATAAAGATTGGACATTGTGCGTGTTTACGCTGACGACACCAGAGAATGCCACCCGAATGTCAATCCGTCCTCGCCTGCAACACCAGGCAACTGGGAAGGTCTACTGGGATGATCTTGCCGTAGTAGAAGGCAACATCACTAAGCTGAAAGATGGTGAAAAAGCAGCGACACCGCTCGTTTATCGTCTGACACAAAATTATCCCAATCCTTTTAATCCTGAGACCAACATCCAGTATACCCTGCCATGTGATACAAGGGTGACCCTGGCAATTTACAATTTGCTGGGTCAGAAAATCCGTACGCTAGTGGATATTGATAAAGTAGCGGGTAATCATCAAATCACCTGGGATGGATTAAATGACGCTGGACAACAGGTTAGTAGTGGTGTTTACTATTACATCCTGATCACCAAAGATGCTCGTCTGGTGCGTAAGATGACTTTGGTCAGGTAAGCATATTGATTAACAAGGGATCTTAGTTCTTCTTATACTAAGATCCCTGTTTATCAATCTCTAGCAAAAAATAATTTCCAACGGATTTTAAATTTATGTTTTTTTCCGTTACGGTCTCCTTTGTCGAATCAATCTATAATAGAAATTCTCCTTCGGCGAATCTATAAAATAATAGAAATCAGCCGAAGGATGATCTGCCGAGGAAGATTGTTTCTATTCGTTGGAGAAAAAATCAATTTAAAAAAAACCTTTCAATAAGATTCATAAAGACTTATTACTTTCCCCATTACAGGGAGACAAAACGATGAAACAAAAAGCAATTTATTGGTTCATCTTAATTTTCAGCCTGTTTTGCGTTTATTCAGCCTATTCTGGCACAACTGGAAAAATAGTCGGACAGGTGATTGATAAATCAACAAAAGCGCCATTGCCTGGTGCCAATATAATTATTGAGGGCACCAATTTAGGCGCTGCTGCCGATGTCCAGGGAAATTTTCTCATTTTACGAGTACCACCAGGGATTTACATCGTCAGAGCCAGAATGATGGGCTATGCCGATGTCAAATATGACAATGTCAAAGTTTCAATTGATTTAACGACACAGCTTAACTTCGAATTAGATCCCACCATTCTCGATATGGGTGAGACTGTAACCATCGTCGCAGAACGACCGCTCGTCCAGCGTGACCTCACCTCCACTTCAACAACAGTAAGCGCCGATGTGATTAAAAATCTTCCCGTGGAAACATTCCAGGACGTCATTAATCTCCAGGCCGGGGTGGTCGAAGGTCATTTTCGAGGCGGACGAAGCGGCGAAGTCGTTTACATGATCGATGGCATTCCCATCAATGATGTCTATTCTGGTGACTATTCGGTTCAGGTCGAGAATAATGCCATTCAGGAAATGGAAGTGATCAGCGGGACATTTAACGCCGAATACGGACAGGCAATGTCTGGAGTCGTCAATATTGTCACCAAAGAAGGCGGTGAAAATTTTCACGGTCAGCTTTCTGCTTACGTCGGCGATTATATCAGCTTTGATGACGATATTTTCTGGAACATCAAAGCATTTAACCCGATTTATAATTTCGAATCTTCTTTAAGTGGACCAGCCTGGGGAATGAACAATAAATTAAATTTCTTTGCTTCGGCACGTTATAACAGCGGTGAGGGTGCAATTTATGGCAAACAGGTTTTTGTTCCTTCAGATTCATCAAATTTCCCCAGCACTTCAGTGGAAGACTGGTACATTGAATCGCATGGCAAAGGCTTTCGTTTTTCATCAAAAGAGCAATTTCAACAGGTTGCCGATAGTATCAAAGCGGCAGCCCCTTATGTGCCGATGCGGGATAACCAGCGATTCACTGGACATTTGAAATTAGCCTATAAGCTGACCGCTAGCAATAAGATCGATTTTGAGACCATCTTTCAGCAAAGAAAATTTCGAGAATACGATCACTCATTTCGGTTCAATCCTGACGGCAGTTTCAATCGCCGTCAGACAGGCTGGAATCATAGCCTGAATTGGACAAAAGTAATCAACCAACGAACTTTTTTTAACGTCAAAGCCGCCCGACTTTTTACGAAGCATAAACAATATGTCTATTCCAATCCGTATGATTCTAGCTATGTCAATCCAATATTTTTGGAAGCAGCCAGTGGCAATGCTTTTCTTACTGGCGGACAGCAGATGTGGCATTTTTCTCGCAGCACGACAACCACCATCGGCAAGCTTGATTTCATATCCCAGGCAACCAACCAACATCTTATTAAAATGGGAATCGAGGCACGGTATCATCAATTGTGGCTCAGAACCTTTGAGATTCGATTGAATCGTGAGACCAACTGGAAGCCGTATGTGCCACAGCAACTTAAAAATGTGTTGAATAATGATGAGTATAACTATTCGCCCATCGAATTTTCTGCCTATATTCAGGATAAGATGGAATTTGAGTACCTGGTCGTAAACGCTGGTGTCCGATTCGATTATTTCAAATCAGATGGCAATATTCCACTGAGCTTACTTGAGCCAAATGTTTCGCCGTTGAAGAAATCATCTTCAAGACAACAAATAAGCCCTCGAGTTGGCTTAGCCTATCCGATAACCGAGCGTGGCATCATTCACGTATCTTATGGACATTTCTTCCAGATTCCCAATTTTGAATATCTCTACACCAATCCCGAGTTTGAGCTTTTTGGCACACAGGATTTTGGCAGCACGCCGCCCCCAGATCGACAGCCGAATACCATTGGAAACGCCAATTTAGAACCTGAGCGAACAGTCATTTATGAGATCGGTTTACAGCAGCAATTGGGAGAAGATTTTGCACTTGATGTCACTGGCTACTTTAAGGATATTCGAAATCTCAATGGGACTGAAATCCTCTACTCGATCACTGGCATCCGATATGGACGCTATATCAATCGTGATTATGGCAATGTCAAGGGAATCACCTTTTCTTTTGAAAAAAGGTTAGCGAAAGGCTTTGGCGCTACCATTGATTATACTTATCAAATTGCCAAAGGCAATGCCTCTGATCCGACTTCTGCATTTCTCGATGTCGAGGCCGGCAGAGAACCTCAGAAACAATTAGTGCCCTTATCCTGGGATCGAACCCATAGCTTGAATTTTTCGGTAACTGCTGGTGTGCCCGATCAGCACTCGATCAGTTTAATTGGCAGGTTAGGCAGCGGCTTGCCGTATACGCCCACAGCCCAAAATGTTCGTACCGCAGTAGAAAATAGTGAGCGAAAGCCATATTTCATGACGTTCGATCTGTTTGCATATAAAAATTTCAAATTGATGAATTTAAATTACTCAGTGTTTTTGCGGGTTTATAATTTATTCGACCGTAAAAATGAATTGGAAGTCTTTTCAGATACAGGACGAGCTAATTACTCACTTGAATCGCAGCGCTCAGGAACCATTTTTGGACTGAACACTTTAGATGAATTCTTCACCCGTCCTGAATTTTATTCCGAACCCAGGCAGGTACTGTTGGGATTATCGGTGGAATTTTGAAGGTATGAAAAAAATGATCTACGAACATAGATCATCCGCCCTGATGGAGATGCGCCTTCGGAGCATTAACGATTTTTGATTTGTGAAGGAGTGCAGTATCAATAATCACAAGTTAACAAATTAAAAAGACTTCTAAAATCGTAAATCGTTAATCATTGTTCTGATATCAAAAGAAAGTGCATCAGTGGTAGTGAACTATTACTGCTTAGAAATGTACACAGGGGTGCATTCTCTTTATGGAATCCGCCAACTGGTGGGTAAAGGCACTGCACTCCCTTGTAGCGCTAAAATATAAACTCATCTGGTGAGGTTAAAATGAGGCTTTTAAAAATATTAATAATTTTGGGAGCAATTTTAAATTTTTCTCAATCACTTTTCGCTCAGCGCAAGCCAGATCCCAATGTCGGCGATGTGAGGAACACCCGCTGGGGGATCATGGATGGCAACCTGGTTCGCACCATCTTTGCCAATCATGGTGAAGTCGCCAACTGGCACATGCCCGAAGAGCCATCAGGAGAATGGCCCAAAGGATCGGGGCATACCTACGTTGATGGCGTCGCTCTGGTGGTCGCAGCGCCAATTGTCGATGTCAATGGGAAACTTCAGCATTCGGTCGTAACCAGGTATCGAGAAGATATGGATTCCTCTCCTGACGGTCTTCCCTGGGGATTTGCCGCATTGCCTGGTTATTTTAATCCTGATCCTAAAATCAATACGTTAAACGCACCTGCTCTCAGCGAACAGCCGACAACCTGGCCCGATATCTGGCCTGATAAACCTGAATGGTCTGGTTACTGGAATGGTTTCTTTGGCAAAGGTCAAAGAAACGCCGATCTCGAAACTTACATGGTATTCGATGATGATCCCGATGAAGAATTTTTATTCTATCCCGATGTCAATGATTCTTCCCGTCGTGGATTGGGCCTGGAAGTCGCTGCCAGACTGTTCCAGTGGAACCAGGTTTTAGCCCAGGACGTTATTTTTGCCATTTATTATATTACCAATGAAGGCACGACAGATTATACTAACACTTATTTTGCGTTTCATATCGACTGGGGCATCGGAGGTCATGACGACTCGGCTGATGATGGCGGTAACTATGATCTCGATCTCGATATTGCCTGGGCTTTCGATGGCAATGGCTACGGCAGCCCTGGTAATTGGGCGCCAGTTGGCGTGACTGGCTTTGCCTTTTTGGAGAGCCCGGGAATTTCGTACGACAGAAACGATAATGATGGGGATGGCTTAATTGATGAGAAACGTGATAGTGGTCCTGGAATATTTTTAGATACCTATCCCTATGGCATAGATGATGTAAATAAATTTTTAGAGTTCTATCCTGACCGCCAATTAATCCCGCACTGGTCTGGCGATGAAAATATTAATTGGGATAACTTCGAAGACCTCAATGAAAACGGTATCTGGGATGAAGGCGAGCCGTTAAATGATGATGTGGGTGCTGACGGTATTGGGCAATTCGATCCCAATTATACTGGCAGAGATGAAGGTGAAGGCGATGGCATCCCCACTGCTGGCGAGCCAGATTTCGATTTTCTGGACAAAGATGAATCCGATCAAATCGGTCTGACAGGATTTAATGTGTTTGTTCTTCATGAGTACAAAATGGAATACGACGAAGCCTATTGGAATGGTCTGGTCTCTGCACCGCCACCACGGGATAAATTAGTGGATAATACCAATCTCGGTATGTTTTTTAGCTCTGGCCCCTTTAATCTTAAAGCTGGCGATACACAATTTTACTCGATGGCGCTGCTGTTTGGTGAAGATCAGGATGACCTGGCTCGTGAAAAGCGGACGGTGCAACAGATCTATAATTCAACCTATCGCTTTACCAAGCCGCCAGACAAATCCAAGCTGACCGCTATTCCAGGTGATAAAAAAGTCGTTCTCTACTGGGATGATCGAGCCGAGTACTCCTGGGATCCGTTTTTACAGGAGTTTGATTTTGAAGGCTACCGCATCTATCGCACCACCGATCCTGAATTTTATGAAGCCCAGGTGATTACCGATAGCTATGGAAAAAAACGCTTCCGTAAACCGATTGTCCAATTTGATTTAAAAAATGGGATTAAGGGACTCCATCCCATCGATGTGGAAGGAGTAAAATTTGACATCGGTAAAGACACGGGATTAAAACATTTTTATGTTGATGCGGATGTGAAAAACGGCCAGACTTATTATTATGCCCTGGTGCCCTATGATCGAGGATTGGTTGACACCGCTGCAACTGGCGAGATCACTGGTTTCCCGCCGACTGAAGCTTCAAGCGTGGTTAAAGTAAGTGCTGCTGGTGCTATTGAACAATTGGATGTTAACACCGCCGCCGTCACACCCATTCCACCAGCCGCAGGGTACATTGGGCCTAAGGTAAGTGATGATACGACGCACATCGGACCTTTTACTGGTAATATTCAAATTCAAATCCTTGATCCAACCCAAATTCAAAACAATGATCTCTATGAGATTAGTTTTATCGATACTTCGAGATTTGCTTCGGATCCGATTCCATCATACAACCTGGTAAATCTAACAAAACAAGATACCTTAATTAAGAAGCGCCCAGTCAATGAAGGACAGGATGTTTCGCCAGTGAAAGATGGGTTTGTGCTATATGTAAATAATAATATTTCAGTAGAAATCATCGAATCTGAAACAAAGTGGGTCAAAGGAAATTGTAATTACGACGTTCGTGTCAAAGCTAACCAGAGTCTAATCGGACGCTTCGTCCCCTACCCTGCTGATTTTGAATTGAATTTTTATGATACAATCGTGGATACGTCACAGGCGTTGTTGTTCGGACAAAAGGTGATCCCCACTAATTTTGCCTTCTGGAATATAACTGAAGGACGACAGATGGATTTCATCTTCTATGATAAGGATGGCAATGAACAATTTTCACCAGGGGATTCAGTCACCATTGTTATCGGAAATGGAATTGGCGAGCCATTGCCAACGCCCAGAAGCAAATTTAAAGCGGCATGGAGTATCTTTTTCGATGATCCAGGCACTGGCGAGTTGATTCCACCGCAAGCTGGCGACATTTTTCGCATTCGAACCACAAAGCCATTCCGAACTGAGGATGCATTTCAGTTCAAAATCGAGGGCGAGAAAATTGACAACGGATTAGCAAAAGATCAATTAAGCAAAATTGCAGTCGTTCCCAATCCCTACACCGCCGCAGCGACCTGGGAGCCCAGAAATCCTTTCGGCTTTGGACGTGGCGAGAGAAGAATTTATTTCACCAATTTACCGAAGGATTGTACCATTCGAATTTATACGGTACGTGGCTATCTTGTCGATACCATAGAGCATCACGGCAGCGGAATAGAGGGAGCTGAATCCTGGGATTTGGTTTCAAAAGACGGGATGGACATTGCTTATGGTTTATACATTTATCATGTTGAAGCACCAGATATCGGTACTCATATAGGAAAATTTGCGGTCATAAAATAGGAGTGCATTCCCTTTATGGAATGCATCCCGATGCATTGGGACGATGCATAAAAACATCGCACTCCATCGAAAGCTTGAAAAAAATTAAAGGTATAAATATGAAACGCATCATCATTTTTACATTGATCATTTTGAATATACCCTTCATCATTTTCTCTCAATCGAAGAATGTTTCAAAGGTCGGAATCACAGCCGCACCTTTTTTAGAGATCGGTGTTGGCTCACGTGCCATTGGAATGGGTGGAGCATTCGTGGCAACTGCCAATGATGTTAGCGCACTTTATTGGAATCCCGCTGGAATTGCCAACATGCGAAACGGACAAATCATCCTCATGCATACTACCTGGCTGGCTGATATCCAGTTCGAGTTCGCTGGCGTTGTGGCACCGCTTGGCTCGTTCGGATCGATTGGAGCCGCTATTACAGCATTGAATTCAGGCGATATGAAAGTGCGCAACATCGAATATCCCGACGGCACGGGAGAAATTTTCAGCGCCAATGATCTGGCGATTGGTGTCAGTTATGCCCGAAGCCTTACCGACCGTTTCTCTATCGGTTTTAATATTAAATATATCAATCAACGCATCTGGCATGAAACTGCCACAGGATTTGCACTGGATTTTGGCACCTTATTCATTACTGGATTCAATGGCTTGCGGATCGGTGCTACCTTATCAAACTTTGGTACCGACATGTCCATGCAGGGAAAAGATGTGCTGGTTTTCCATGATCTCGATCCGACTATTCTCGGAAATAATGAACGGACTCCCGCCAATTTGAAAACCGAGTCCTGGCCCTTGCCCATCAATTTTCAATTCGGACTGGCGATGGAAATTTTCCAAACCATGAATAATCGGCTGACCTTAGCTGTTGATGCGTTGCACCCTTATGACAACCAGGAAAGCCTCAATCTTGGCGGAGAATATGCCTTCCGTGATATGCTATTCTTCCGTGCTGGATATCGTGATCTATTTCTGAAGGATGGTGAACAGTCGTTCACATTCGGGGCAGGCATCGCCAATCGCTTCTTCGGCAGTCTGAACATTCAGTTCGATTACGCTTACACCGATTTCGGACGATTGGAAAACACCCAGCGGTTTTCATTGATGATTACTTTTTGATCCGTAACATAAGCTTCCGCTTTTTTTAAGACGTAGCAACCAGGTTTCTTCAAGAAACGTGGTTGCTTTTGCATTTATTAAGCTCAAATTAATCCGGTTATTTTCTATCTTGTTGTTTTCTCTAAAAGCAGCTCTTCGATAAGCAAGAAGACCTGGTCATTGAATTTTGAAATTTGAGATTTATTTGGAATTTGGCCATTTGTAACTTGGAATTTTCAGCTTGCTGTGCTATGAATAAATCAAAATTTAAAATATTACTTTGTCATCTCATCATACCTTTGATTTTACCATTGCTATTGACATCGGTTTTATTCGCCCAACAGATTGCCATCGACCGAATCGAACAAATGCCAAATATGCCCAGCCCCTACGAAATAAGAAACTGGAAACAGGTAGCCATTGGATACGATTCGTATGTATTCGATTTCAGTTTAACGGGGCAATATCTTCCATTGATTTTTTGGCGTACTGACCGGGTAAATTATCCCGATCATGAAAGCTTTGGCTTACATACTGTCGTTGGCACTACCGATCATGAATCAGGCGAAGCCATCAACGTTATACCAGCCGTGATCAGTGCCAGCCTGGTCGGTATCGATAAGAGCAACCAGCACGGTTACAATTGGGTGCTGCTCTGTAAAGAATTTTTCAACAGACGACCAGAAGAAAATATTTATCTGAATCATCCGGTTGCCAGCAGCGGCGATGACTGGTGGTACGAAACCATGCCCAACGTGTTTTTTTACCAGCTTTACGATCTCTATCCCCAAACTGGCGATTTCCAGTATCAATTCACTACCATTGCCGATCAATGGCTATCAGCCATCTGGGGCATGAACGGCAGTCTCACACCGTGGCGAGCTCCCAATATGAACCATCGAGCCTGGTTTTTTTCGAACATGACGCCAAATGACATTGATACCAAAGAGCCAGAAGCAGCCGGAGCCATTGCCTGGTTATTATACAACGCTTATGTGGAAACGCAAAATCCAAGCTATCGCATTGGCGCAGAACTGGCTTTGGAATTTTTAAACAACTGGATGACCAACCCTTCCTATGAGCTGCAGTTGCCTTACGGAGTGTACACGGCTGCTCGAATGAACGCCGAAATCGGCACCCAATATAACATTCAAAAAATGCTGAATTGGTGTTTTGATATCGGGCCTTTGCGGCAATGGGGCGCAATTATTGGCAACTGGGGCGGATATGATGCTCATGGCTTAATCGGCGAAGTCAATGGCTGGAACGATTATGCTTTTTTGATGAATACTTTCGAACACGTTGGAGCCCTGGTTCCAATGGTGCGTTACGATGATCGATTTGCCAGAGCCATTGGAAAATGGGTATTGAATGCTGCCAATGCGGCTCGACTATTTTATCCAAACTATTTACCCGACACAAATCAAGACAGCGAAGATTGGGCACATCAATACGATCCCAGCTCTTTTATTGGACATGAAGCACTGCGTCAATCTGCCCAGTGGCAGTGTCCCTATGCCACAGGTGATGCCATCTCTGGCGGCTGGGGCAAAACCAATCTATCACTTTACAGCTCATCGCATGTAGGAATTTTTGGCAGTATTATCGATACGACCAATGCGCCGATGATCCTGAAATTAGATACTCGTAAAACTGATTATTTCCAGGATAACGCTTATCCTACCTTTCTCTATTTTAACCCTTACAGCGAAGATAAAACTGTCGAGATCGAGGTCGGCTGGGGAATTTATGACCTTTATGATGCAGTAACCAACAGCTTTTTAGCTACTAATGTAGGTGGTATCGCATCATTTACTATTCCACCCGATGCAGCCGTTTTAGTTGTCGTTGTACCAGCCAGTGGAAATTTGACTTATGATTATGATAAGACATTGATTAATGGTGTCGTTATCGACTATCGTTCTGATCGAGTCATTGCAAACTATCCACCAAGAATTAAGAGCCTCGCTGCAAACAAGACGAAAGCTATATTTGGTGAAACAGTGAATATTTATTGCAAGGCTGTAGACCGAGACAACGATACGTTGACATATATCTGGGATGCCTCTGGGGGAACGATAAGCGGTGAGGGCAAAGATATAACCTGGACAGCTCCGAATTTGGAAGGAATTATTACCATTAAGTGTGTGATTGATGATGGCAAAGGCGGGCAAGAAAGTGACTCTGTAAGTATCGAAATCGTGGAAATAATCAATAATGATCCTGCTATTTTAAAATTGAATGCCAAACCGAGAAAGATCGATCTGAATCAGCAATCAGAGCTGACTTGCATTGCCAGGGATTCCGATGGAGATAGCTTAACATATTCCTGGACTTCTGGCTACGGAATTTTGACGAGCCATGACTCGACAGCTACCTGGAAAGCACCAGGGATCGAAGGAAATTATTACATTACCTGTCAGGTTGAAGATGGAAAAGGTGGACAGGCAGTGGACTCGATCGGGATTGTGGTTCGAGATTTTTCAAACGCTCAAACTGGCGAGCTGATCGCTTATTATCCGTTCACAGGAAACGCCAATGATCACAGCGGATTAGGGCATCACGGAACAGCCTCAGGAGCCGTTTTAGTCTCAGACCGATCGGGCAATCCCAACAACGCTTATTATTTTGATGGTATCAACGATTACATCCGAGTTCCTAACAAATCCAGTCTAAATTTTCAAAACGCAATCACCATCAATTTCTGGATGGAGGTGGGACAGTTTTTCGGTCGTGAGATTTACCTGCTCTCCCATGGCAGCTATGAAAATCGGTGGAAGATTTCAATCACACCCGAACAGAAAAAGCTGAGATGGACGATTAGAACCAACAACCCAACGAATTCAGGAATCAAAGACCTGGACTCCGAGACACCATTAATCATCGATACTTACAATAATATCACGGTAATTTACAGCGGTTCTGACTTTGAGATTTATATTAATAGCGAGCTGGATGCTTTCTCATCATGGTCAGGACAAATTCTCCCGACATCAATCGATTTAATGATCGCACAACGCCTGCCCACCGATAATAATTATAATTTCAAAGGTGTGATGGATGATATCAGGATTTATAATTATGCATTATCCGTTGCTGAAATTCAAAATATTTATAACGAGCAAGTATCGGTTCACAATCCGTTCACAAATCCAGTTCCCAATGAATACCAGTTGCAACAAAATTTTCCCAATCCTTTTAACGCAAAAACCACCATTCAATACCAGCTTAAAGAAGCAGTTCATGTCACTGTTGAAATCTATGATATCCTGGGTCAGAAAGTGAGGACTTTGATCGACCAAAATCAAACTGCTGGCTATTACACGATTCAATGGGATGGAACAAATGAACAGGGACAAACATTAGCCTCGGGAATTTATATCTTTAGACTGAAAAGTCATAGCTTTACAAAGAGCAGAAAATTAGTGATCGTAAAATAACAATTGGAATGTTTTACTTCTTAACTTATGAAACTCTGCACTTTAAATTTTTTGTAAAAATGAATTTAACCTTCAACTTAAATTTTGATTTGGCATCATCATGGTACAACAAAATAAAATTCTTCTGCTAACTCTCTCCTTCTTTCTTTTCTGTTTTTGTTCAAAAATTTCACAAGAGTCACTTCACAAAAATTTAAGCGTCGAATTCTCTAGCAAACCATCACAAATTGAAATCGGCAGTCCTTATGTCGGTATCGAAATGCACAATAGCTCTCCCCTACTCAATCGGATCAGCTTTTATTATCCCGTGGCAAACAGCATCGATTTGAGCACCGACTACTGGAAACGAGATCAATTTCGAATCTTTTTTTTAGGATTAAAATTCGGTGACAAACCCATCGAATGGCTTCAACCCGAGCCAATCGATTATGAGCTTACCCCCTATTCCGTTGTATTCACAAAATCGGATGATGAAAAAATAATTAAGATCAGCTATGAATTCTGTAAAAATAAACCTGCTTTTATCACAAAGATCGAAGTTACAAACCATTTATCAGATCCAACAGATATAGAATTACACACTCATTTAGAAACATCGCTCCGTACCTGTCATTCTTACAAATTAAAGAATAATGCAAGGTCTGAATTTGATGAAACAGGCTCAACAATCTACACCAATTTCGATGATCCCGAAGCTGGTAACACCCAAATCTTCATAGCAAACGCAGGCGAACAACCTAAAAGTTATTCAACTCAATCAATAAATTACCCAATTACCCAATTACCTAATCACCCAGTCATCCAAACAAATCCAGATCGACCAATAACAGAATTCGTCTATTCAAAAAAAATCGCGCCAAACCAAAGCTTAAGCATTGTACAAATCATTGGGTCCTGTAAACAGGATGAAGGGCGAGACATTGTTTCATATCTGTTAGATAATTATGAACAGGAGACATCAGCCTATCAGAATTATGTACTGAACAAAGCATATCAGGAAGGCATCATCCGAACAAACAATCAAGCCATCGATCACAGCGTCCACTGGGCAAAGGCGATTCTGGCAACAAATATACATTATCTTGATGGTGAATTTTTACCCATGCCCTGCCCTGCCCAGTACAATTTCTATTTCACGCATGATGTCCAGCTTACTGATTTAGCGGCTGTCAATTTTGATTTAGCCCGAGTGAAAAAGGATCTGGATTTCATTATCAATCATGCTACAGATGATAAAATTATTCCACACGCCTACTATTGGCGAGATGATCGTTTCGTTACCGAATATACCACTCCTGACAACTGGAATCATTTCTGGTTCATTCTCCTCTCTGCCAGTTATCTGCGCCATTCCAGCGATATTCCAATGCTCGAAAAATTGTATCCGTACATCGAGATCAGTTTGAAACAAGTGTTGCAAAACAAGAAAGAAGATGGATTGGTCTGGGCGTTTCGACCTGATTGGTGGGATATCGGCAGAAGCTATGGGCCTCGATCCTATATAACAATTCTGACGATCAAGGCGATTCGTGAGTTTATTTACATCTCCACAGTTTTAAATAAAAATTTAAGTGAATTGAAAAATTATGAAGATGATGCCTTTGAAATGCAACAACGCTTGACAGACCGATTATGGGACAGTGAATTAAGTTACCTGATCAATTATTTTGAAGACGGCAGCAAAGATACTCATTATTATATTGGATCACTTCTGGCAGCCCATTATAATTTAATCGATGAAGAAAAAAAGCGAGCCTTAATTCAAACAGTACAAAAAAACTTACTGGATGAAAAAGTTGGTATTTACAACGTCTATCCGATGGACTTCCATCTGTTGATCGATTATCTCAAATTTGCAGGCAATGAAGCTGGCGATCCCTATTTCTACGGCAATGGCGGCATTTGGCCCCATGGCAATGCCTGGTATGCCCTGGGACTGATCGCAATAGGAGAAAAATCAGCAGCCTTTCAGTTCATCAAAAATATTATGACGCTCGAAGGAATCATGAATAGTCCCAATGGGCAACCCGCCATGTACGAATATCGCAACAGCAACAAACATGATCCATCGATCTATGGCAAGGTTGATAAACCGCAGTTTATGTGGGCAGGCGGCTGGTATCTTTACAGCCTCTATCATCTGCTTGGCTTGCGGGAAAATGGATGGAATATCAGTTTTGATCCGTATTTAATTGAGGGACAAAATTTTGCTCAATTCAATCTGTTTGTGAATGGGAAAAATTTAATGGTAAAAATTAAAGGACAGGGCGATCAGGTCAAAAATATTAAATTTGATGGGAATAATTATTTCTCGCTTGTGCTACCTGAACTGTCTTCCAATTTTGATCAAATAGAGATCACGCTTGGTACTCCTGAAGCTCCTTTTTTCTTTAGCACGAATTCAATTCTGGCAAGCTGTCAATATATTCAAAATGATAAAAGAATGAATTTGAATCTAAAAGCCTTCGCCTCTCATCAGAATAAATCAATAGTCATCAGCCCATGGCAGCCGAAGGAGATTGTTTTGAATGATGAAACGATTATTGAAAAATGTGATACAAAAGAAAAAAATGGAATTTATTATATCGAAATACAATTTATCCATCAATCATCAGAGGATGTGATTGAAATTAGATTTTAATTTAGTCCTGGGGCATCGCCCCAGGCTGATATATTCTTCTATTTAAGGGCAATAAATTTCCAAACTAAACTAAAATGTATTATAAAATGTCATCCAAGAATATAATTCTCATTTTACCCATCTTTTTTCTTTTTACATGCTCGAACCAATCGAGCCAGAATAGCGATGGCGTCATCACCCTCACCTACTGGTCGGCTAACAATCAATACGAAATTGACTTGGCAAAGGAAGTGGTGAAGGAGTGGAGCGAGAAGCATCCCAACATTCATATAAAACACCAACCGATTCCAGAAGGACGATCCAGCGAAGAAGTTGTTCTGGCTGCTGTAGTCGGAAAAACGACACCTGATGTCTATTCCAACATGTGGCCTGGAGATGTAGAATTTTATGTCCGAGCCAATGCGCTTATCCCATTCGATCAATTCACAGATTTTGATTCTCTCGCATCAAGCCGTTTTTCACAAGATAAGATAGAAGAAGCAAGATCAAGGGATGGACATATTTATCAAATCCTCTGGAAAACCAATCCCATTATGATGGCATACAATCCAAAATTATTTGCAGAGGCAGGCTTTCCCAATCCACCAACTACATACACTGAATTCTTACAAGCTGCTGAGAAACTTACGAAAGATACTGATAATGACGGCTATACTGACCGCTGGGTTGGCATTACTGAAATTTTGGTCGCCTGGTGGCAGCGATTCTTTGATTATTACACGCTTTACATCGCTGCTTCAGGTGGCAAAACTTTATTGGATGGGACGAAAGTCAATTTTAACAACCAACATTCAATCGAAGTTTTTCGGTTTTTACAAATATTATTTACAAAAGGCTATTTCCCGAAAGAAAGAATGGATGCCAGGGTAGATGTGTTCATGCACAGCGTCGTTGCTACCCGTTTTGTTGGTCCCTGGACGATTACTCAATGGGAAAGACAAAAGCCCAGTGGCTTTGAATACGATTTTGCTCCCGTGCCAAGACCAACAGCGAATAAACAAACATACACTTATGGCGATTATAAAAGTATCATCATTTTTAACAACACAAAATATCCAGAGCAAGCCTGGCAATTTGTAAAATTTCTCATTTCAAAAGAAAGTGATCGAAAATTATTGGAGCTTGCCGATCAGCTTCCTATCAGAAAAGGAATTTTGGAGGATGATCTTTTCAAGCCCTATTTTAAAAAAAATCCCAAAATGATAACTTTCGCTCACCAGTCACAATACGTAAGAGGAGCAGATAACTCTCCCGTGCTCAGGGAAATCTTTGATGCGATATCTCAAGAGTTTGAAGCCTGTGTGATATATGGGACGAAGTCGCCTGAGGAAGCAGTGGCAAGTGCGGCAAGACGAGCGGAGTTGATTATGGAGTAAGTCAGTGAATAGTTAAAAGTGAAGAGTGAAAAGGAGTTATTTTTTTAAAAATTGTTAGAAATAGGATCAAGTTCGGATGATGAAAAGAAAAAGTAAAATAAACAAAGCGGGATATATTTTTGTATTGCCTTATATCATCTATTTTGCTGTTTTCACGGCGTTCCCATTAGTCTTTTCTTTTTTGCTGGTGTTTCATCGCTGGGATATTATTTCGCCGATGACCTGGGTTGGATTTGAAAATTTTATTCGTTTGTCAAAAGATTTGCTCTTTTTCAAATCGATTGGAAATACGATTATCTTTTTATTGATTCATATTCCGTTACAAATTATCATTGCCTTGCTGCTGGCGGAATTTCTCAATCAAAAAATTCGCTTTAGGGGATTCTTTCGGGCATCTTATTTTATGCCTGTCGTGGTTTCGGGAGTTGTGATTACCATTTTATGGCAACA
>JABAOC010001482.1_pt3 | contig 68951 bp, 61 predicted proteins | sample 7062161 | NCBI WGS metagenome assembly JABAOC01 (sample SAMN14538625, study PRJNA623070) | marine sediment metagenome | biome: marine biome [ENVO:00000428]; feature: marine pelagic biome [ENVO:01000023]; material: deep marine sediment [ENVO:00002113] | place: India: Gulf of Khambhat ... | reverse complement strand
TCAGCCATTATTTTGAGAAAGATAGACTTTCCCTTTTTTGAGAAAATGGAATATGGTTTCGAATGATTTTTAAATAATTCAGGTTAAAGAATACCTTTTTCTTTGAGCCACTCGTCGTTATAGATCGAGCTCAGGTAGCGTGTGGCCGCATCAGCGAAGATGGTGACGATGCGGGCCGGCCTGTTGATTTCCCGGGCGAGTTTGAGTGACGCCCAAACTGCGGCACCGCTCGAGCCTCCTGCGAGAATCCCCTCAGTATCCGCCAGTTTTCTAGTTGTCAGGAAGGATTCCTTATCCGATATTTTGTAAATGTCATCAATCAGGCTGAAATCCACGCATTTGATGAGAAACTCATCTCCTAATCCCTCAAGAAGATAAGGGGAAGGCTTCACGATTTTGTTGGAGTGAAAATAGTCATGGAATATCGATCCCACTGGGTCCACTCCGACTACTTTTATGTTCGAGTCTTTTTCTTTCAGAAATTTGGCCACACCGCTGATCGTCCCTCCGGTTCCGATGCCTGCCACAAAAAAGTTGATCTGGCCATCCATCTGCTCCCAGATCTCGGGTCCGGTTGATTTGTAATGCGCCTCGTTGTTCTCCCGGTTGTTGTGCTGGTCAAAGTAGTATCCGCCAGGAGTTTCCTCGGCAATGCGCGGAGCGATGTTGTTGTAGCTGTCCGGGGATTCGGGCGGAAGCGTGTGGTCGACCATGACCAGCTCCACGTTGAACGCTTTGAGGAATTTGATCTTCTCGGAGCTCAAGTTATCCCGGACGACCATTTTGGCTTTGTATCCTTTGAGCGCACAGACCATAGCCAGGGCCAGAGCCGTGTTCCCGCTGGAATTGTCCACGATCGTATCTCCAGGCTTGATCCGGCCCTCCTTTTCCGCTTTCTCGATCATGTATTTGGCGATCCTGTCCTTCACGCTTCCCATCGGATTCAGAAATTCGAGCTTGGCGAAAATATCCGCTTTCAATCCTTTTGTGATTCTGTTGAGCTTGATCAGAGGGGTGTTTCCTATTCCTTCCAGAATATCTTCGTAATGTTTTTTTTCATTCATTTTTTTAATCCTTTCCTGGATCCTTAGGTTAAAGGTTGACCGAATTCGAATGGATATCCTGGAGGCAAATGAGAGAAGGCGGATTTTTTCTTCTCATCTCGATGGCCTTTAGAGCCGCGCTGGCAGAGGGAATCGTGGTGTAGCAGGGGATTCTGTAAGAGAAAGCTACCTTTCTGATCATGTGGGCGTCACTTCTCTCGGGAGTTCCAGAGGGAGTGTTGAATATCATCACGACTCTTCCCTCTTTGATGTCCTCGAGGATGTTTCTCTTTTCTTTATAGATCTTGCCGGTGGTTTCCACATGGAAGCCGTGTTTGCGGAGATAATGCGTTGTTCCTTCAGTCGAGACCAGGTCAAAACCCAGCTGATCGAGCTTCTCAACGATGGGAACGATCTTCGGCTTGTCTTCGTCCGGAGCGCTGACAAACACCTTTCCTTTGTCCGGAAGATGGAAACCTGCGCCTTCTTCGGCTTTGAGGAAGGCCAGCGGAAAATGGCTGTCTATACCGATGGATTCTCCTGTGGACCGCATTTCTGGTCCCAGGATCGGGTCCACCTCCAGGAATTTGTCAAAAGAAAAAACAGCTTCCTTCACGGCATACAGATCTGAAGCACAGGGCGTTATGTCTATGTCTCTGAGCTTTTTTCCCATAATGATCTGCGTGGCGATCTTAGCCAGAGGGACTCCTGTGGCTTTAGAGAGAAAGGGGACTGTCCTTGAAGCCCGAGGATTAACCTCCAGGATGTAGATTTTGGTTCCTTTGACAGCAACTTGAACGTTCATCAAACCCAAGATGCGGAGCTCTTTAGCCATGAGTGCCACCTGACGCTTCACTTCCTCAATGACTCTTTCAGGGAGAAAGTAAGGAGGGGTGACCATTGTCGCATCTCCAGAGTGGACACCGGCCTCCTGAATATGCTCGAGGATGCCGCCGATGTAGACATCCCCACCATCGCTCAAAAGGTCCACATCCAACTCCACGGCATTGTCGATGAATTCATCTATGAGAAGCGGGTACTCCGAGATGTATTCCTTAATGGACTTGACATATTTGTCCAACTCTCCCTCATCCTGGATGACTCTCATGGCCCGTCCTCCCAAAACATACGAAGGCCGGACGAGGACCGGATAGCCTATCATTTCTGCTGTTTCCAGGGCTTGAGTCGAGTTTCGGGCCATCCCGTTTCTCGGGCGCTTCAGTTTCAACCTGTTCAAAAAGTTCTCAAATTTTTCTCTGTCCTCTGTTTCATCGATGGCGTGGGAACTTGTCCCCAAAATGTTGGCTTTGTTTTTCCACAGGCCTACCGAGATTTTCAGAGGCGTTTGGCCTCCGAACTGAGGGATTATGCCTTCAGGTTTTTCGTTGCGGTATATGGAAAGGACATCTTCCAGTGTCACCGGGTCGAAATACAGACGATCAGAGATGTCATAATCTGTGGAGACGGTTTCCGGATTGGAGTTGACCATGATTGCTTTGTAGCCCAGGTCTTTCAGAGCAAAGACTCCGTGCACACAGCAGTAGTCAAATTCGATCCCCTGTCCGATCCTGTTGGGTCCTGAACCGAGAATGATGGCCTTTTTTTCTGAGAGTGCTTCGGCCTCGTTTTCATCTTCGTAGGAGGAATAAAAATAAGGCGTTTCGGATTCAAACTCTCCAGCACAGGTGTCGACAACTTTCCAGACTGGAAGGACTTTAGCCTGTTCTCTCCTTTTCCGGATCTCATCTTCCTTTAATCCTGACAATTCGCTGATTCTTTTATCCGAGAATCCCAATTCCTTGGCCCGCCGCAGAAGATCATTGTTGGCCGTGGCTTTTTTTAGGGATCTCAATTCCTTCTCAAAATCCACGATATCTTTGATGTTCTGGAGGAAGAAAGGATCGATCTGAGTGCGTTCATGGATCTCCTCTATGGCTGCGCCCGACCTAATGGCATCTGCGATGTACCAGAGCCTTTCTGCGTTCGGTTGGGTGAAATTTTTGCTCAGAATTTTGCTGTTTATCCTCTTGAATTTTTCCTCGAATCCCCAGCGGTTGATCTCAAGGGAGCGGATGGCTTTCTGGAGAGATTCTTTGAATGTTCGGCCTATGGCCATCGTCTCTCCGACAGACTTCATCTGGGTGGTGAGAGAAGGCTTTTCCTCCGGAAATTTTTCAAACGCAAACCGCGGAATCTTGACCACGACATAATCGATCGTCGGCTCGAAACATGCCGGAGTCTTTTTGGTGATATCGTTCAGGATTTCATCCAGCGTGTATCCGACAGCCAGCTTAGCCGCCATTTTCGCGATCGGAAATCCAGTAGCCTTGGAGGCAAGTGCTGAAGAACGGGATACCCGGGGATTCATCTCGATGACCATCATTCGGCCGTCTTTGGGATTGACCGCAAATTGGATGTTCGAACCGCCTGTTTCCACACCGATCTCACGCATGATGGCGAGAGAGGCATCTCTCAGCCTCTGGTATTCCTTATCCGTCAGGGTTTGAGCCGGAGCCACGGTGATAGAGTCTCCGGTATGGACTCCCATCGGGTCGAAGTTCTCGATGCTGCAGACGATGACCACGTTGTCATTCTTGTCCCTCATGACCTCGAGCTCGAATTCCTTCCAGCCGATGATGGATTTCTCGATCAGTATCCGGGAGATGGGGCTGATGGCAAGGCCGAGCGGAACGTATTTGTAGAAATCCTTCCAGTTCTTGAGAACGTTTCCCCCTGTCCCGCCGAGAGTGAACGAGGGGCGGATCACCACCGGAAACTTGATCTTCTTCACGATATCCACGGCTTCTTTCAAGCTGGACGCGTAACCGGACTCCGGGACTTCGAGCCCGATCTTCTCCATGGCCCGCCGGAAGAGCAGCCTGTCTTCAGCCTTACGGATGGAATCGGTGTCTACGCCGATGAGCTGGATCTTGTGCTCCTTCAGGATCCCTGCATCGTCGAGTTCAAGGGCGAGGTTCAAGGCTTTCTGTCCGCCCAGAGTGGCCAGCAGAGCATCAGGTTTTTCTTTCTGGATGATCTTTTTCAGATATTCGACCGTCAACGGTTCCAGGTAAGTCCTATCTGCAAACTCGGGATCAGTCATGATCGTGGCCGGGTTGGAATTGAGCAGGATGACTTTGTAGTTTTCTTCTTTTAAAGCCTTGAGGGCTTGAGTGCCGGAATAGTCAAACTCGCATGCCTGTCCTATGATGATCGGACCAGAGCCGATGATCAGGATGGAATGAATGTCTTTTCTCCGCGGCATTTTATTTTCCTTTGAAATCCTCCATCATTTGTATGAAATTCTGAAAAAGATACCTTGAATCCCTCGGACCTGGGGAGCTTTCCGGATGATACTGGACAGAGAAGAGGAATTTTTCCTTTATCGAGAGTCCTTCTGACGTCATGTCGTTGAGGTTGAGATGCGTGAGCTTCGCCCGCCCCTTTAAAGAATCGATGTCCACGGCAAACCCGTGGTTTTGCGATGTGATCTCGATGGCTCCTGTTTCCAGGTTTTTCACCGGGTGGTTGGCCCCACGGTGTCCGAATTTCAGTTTGTACGTCTTCCCACCAAGGGCCAGAGCCAGAAGCTGGTGCCCGAGACAGATCCCGAAGATTGGGATTCTGCCGATAAGGTTCCGGATATTCTCGATGGCATACTCGATCGGAGCCGGATCCCCCGGGCCGTTGGAGAGCAGCACTCCGTCGGGTTTCATCTTCAGGACTTCCTCCGCGGATGTCCGTGCAGGAGCGACGAGGACATCGATGAAATTCGTAACCAGGCTCCTTAAGATATTTCTCTTGATGCCGAAATCGTAGGCCACCACAAAGTATTTGAATTTTTTTCTGTTCGAGTAGCCTTTGGGCCATCCGTAGATGCCTTCCCGCCATCTGTACGGCTTTTTGGTTGTCACCTCGCTGGCTAAATCCGCTCCGACGATGGAGGGGATCTGTTGAACGCGCTTCAGAAGAGATTTAATGTCTTCCTTTTGCGTGGTGACGAGGGCTCTCTGGGCTCCACCGGACCGTATCATTTTGGTCAGTTTGCGAGTGTCAATGCCCTGGATGGCCACGATCTTGTGTTTTATCAGAAAATCGACGAGTGTCTCCTGTTTTCTCCAGTTGGACGGGAGAGCGGCGAGTTCTTTAATGACGAATCCTTCCACCCAGGGCTGATGGGATTCCACGTCTTCGGGATTGCACCCGTAGTTTCCGATCAACGGGTAGGTCATTGTCACGATCTGGCCGTTGTAAGACGGATCGGTGAGGATCTCCTGGTATCCGGTCATGGAGGTATTGAAGACGATTTCCCCCTCAGTGTACCCGTTGAAACCGATGGATTGTCCGGTGAAGAGTGTTCCGTTCTCTAAAACAAGGTGGGCTTTTTGAGGTTTCGAAGCCATTTCAGGCGTCGAACTTCCCCTCCGAATTCACAGTAAACATTTGGATTATTTTACATATTCTGGACATGGAATTCTACTTATTTTTGCAGAATATCAAAAATTTTTATCTTGACTTGAAATCAAGTTTGAGAATAATATTGACAAAATCTATAGATATTGTATAATCAAAAGATTGAACAATTCAAATCATGGAGGATTGAATGAAAAAGTATTCAAAAATGCTCGTTTTGCTTTTTGGATTAGTTTTAGTTCTTGCGTTGACAGGAATGGCGCAACAAAAGCAGGCAGATGAAACAGTCACCTGTCTAGTCAGCGGAAAAACCATGAAGAAGTCTGAAGCCAAAGCCTCCTACGAGTACAACGGAAAGACCTATTATTTCTGCTGTGAGGGCTGTAAAGAGACTTTCGTCAAGAATCCTGAAAAGTACATCCAGAAAAAGACTGAGGGAGGACAGATGCAGGCACACACGCATATGGAAGAAGGACATATACATGCCCAAGGTGAAAAAGACGGGATGGTTGTCGATCCCGCATGCGGAATGAAGATCAAAAAGTCCGATGCCAAAGCGACTTATGAATATAATGGCAAGACCTACTACTTCTGCATGGAAAGCTGCCTGGAGAAATTCAAGAAAGATCCCGAAAAATACGCCCAGAAAGCCGAAGAAATGGTCACCTGTCCTGTGAGCGGCAAAGAGATTAAAAAGTCTGATGCAGCCGATTCTCACGAGTATAACGGAAAAACCTATTACTTCTGCTGCCCGAACTGCAAGGAGAAATTCGTCCAGGATCCCGAGAAATATACCCAGAAGAAGGGCAACGGAGAACCCGCAACGCCGGCCTGTTGTGCTTCGTGCGCTGAAAAGAAGATTCAATAAGACAGGACAGGAAGAAATCGGCAAAATTAAGAGTTCAACATACCTCAAAAATAATTAACGGTTTTTTCAGCCGAATCCCCCTTGTTCCCCTCGGGCAAGGGGGATTTTTTTTATCCAAAAAAGGATAGGGACACTCTGTCAGTAATTTTACATTGCTTTTTTGATTGTCATTGCGAGCGCAGTGCGGCAATCTCATGAGATTAAATTTTGTAATAAAGATCACAGGTGACATTTTTATATTCTCTATTGTTCATGAGTGCATTGTCTGAATGCTGAGCTAAAATGACGAAACTCTTTTTTTATGTGTCCTATTTTATTTTATGGTATCTTATAGACTGAAAAACAGTGGGACAGAAAAGAGTTGTTGTGGCCATGAGCGGGGGAGTGGACTCTTCAGTGGCGGCCGCCCTACTCAAGGAACAGGGCTATGATGTGGTCGGAGTAACGATGAACCTCTTTTCCCTACCTGAAGAGTTCTGCAAGTCTGAGAATCTGAAGAGCTGCTGCGGGTGGAAAGCGACCGAAGATGCTCATCGTGTGGCCGTATCTCTCGGGATCTCCCATTACGTAGTGGATTTCAAGAAATCTTTCGAAAAAAGCGTGATCTCTGATTTCTGTGAACAGTATGCCCAGGGGTACACTCCCAATCCCTGCATACGCTGCAATCAACATATTAAATTTGACGTCCTCATGAAAAAAATGAAAGCACTCGAGGCGGATTATCTGGCTACCGGCCACCATGCGCGAATTCAACATGATGAAAAGGGGAAACTTTATCTTCTAAAAAAAGGAAAAGACAAAGCAAAGGACCAGTCGTACTTTCTTTATCCGATGACTCAAAAGCAGCTCTCACAAACTTTGATGCCCGTAGGAGATTTCGCTAAGGCAGATGTGCGCCAAAAGGCTCGAGCGCTAAACCTTCCTGTGGCCCAGAGACCGGAGAGCCAGGAGATCTGTTTTGTTCCGGATAACGATTATGCAGGGTTTCTGCAGAAGAGGATTCCCAGGGCTTTCCGTTCCGGCCCCATCGTTGATTCCGAGAACAGGACTTTGGCACGTCATAAAGGAATTCTCCATTACACGATCGGCCAGAGGAGAGGGATGGGAATTTCTGCACCGCATCCACTGTACGTTCTTTCTATTCAGAGTGATGAAAACACGATCATTGTCGGGCCGGAGGAAAAGCTCTATGAGAGGACTCTCCTGGCTTCTCAACTCAATTTGATTTCTCTTGAAAAAATCCCACAACCTCTGAACGTTAAAGCCAGAATCAGATACAAACATAAAGAAGCTAAAGCCCTGGTTACTCCTCTGGATTCGGATAAAGTGCACGTGGAGTTCGAGAAGCCCCAGAGGGCTATCACTCCCGGCCAGTCGGTTGTTTTTTACAACGGGGATGTAGTGGTCGGCGGAGGAATCATAGAGAAGGCTGGATTATAAAATTCTGTTGGATTACGTTACCTTTTGACTTTTGTTCCAGGTTGATATAACTCGTGGCATAACGAGCGCAGAACGGCAGTCTTGAAGGGGATGTATTAAGGGTGTCATTGCGAGCAGCGGAGTGACGCGGCGATCTCATTCTTGTGTCATTGCGAGCGCAGCGTGGCAATCTTGTAAAAAAAATGCATTTTTTCTCTTACGAGATTGCCACGTCACTCCGCTGCTCGCAATGACAACTCTGATTCATTCTATACGAGATTGCCATGCTGCGCACGCAATGACACATAGATGAAATGCTTCTTTTGTTGTGAAACTGGCGACCCGGATTTAAATCTTTTTGGTAGCCTTTCTCAGCCATTCGACTTCTGACTTGTCTAAAAAGGGAGCAAGAGTCTTGTAGACTTTTTTATGATAGTCGTTGAGCCAGTCAATTTCCTTCTCGGTCATCAACTCTTTATTCACCAGGCGGAGGTCGATCGGACACAGTGTCAGGTTTTCGAATGTGTAGAATGCGCCCCCTTCTGTTGATTTTTTCTCGTCCTTGACCACAAGCGCCACATTTTCCACCCGGAGTCCGTACTCGTTCTCTTTGTAAAAGCCGGGTTCGATGGTGGTGACCATCCCCGGTTCCAGAGCAATCCCGATGCACCGGTAATAGGAGATGGCTTGCGGACCTTCGTGGACGTTGAGAAAAGTTCCGATACCGTGTCCTGTTCCGTGGCCGTAGTTCAAGCCCTTCTCCCACAGCGGAATCCGGGCGATCGTATCCAGCTGTTTGCCCACGGTGCCCTGAGGGAAAGATGTCGTCAGGAGGTCGATCACGCCTTTCAGGACTTGTGTGAATCGCTCTTTTTGCTCCTCTGTGGGATTGCCCAGCGCGGTTGTTCGGGTGATATCTGTCGTACCATCCAGATACTGTCCCCCCGAGTCGATCAGATAGATCCCTTCCGGCTTCAACGGGATATCGGTCTCTGCGCTAGGCGCGTAATGGACGACTGCTCCGTGAGCGCCAAAGGAGGAGATTGTCTCGAAGCTCATGCCCTTGAATAAATCGTTCTGGGCCCGGAATTCAGCGGCTTTTTCGGCAGCTGAGACTTCGGTGATGTCGGTGGTTCCGATGTTCTTTTCGAGCCAGCAGAGGAACTTTACCATGGCTGCTCCATCCCGGATGTGTGCGTTCTTGAATCCAGCGATTTCTGTCTTGTTTTTGACAGCTTTAAACATTTTGATCGGGCTCGGCTTGAAAAGCAGGTTTGTGCCGTTATTGAGTATATCCGCGATCCACTGACTCACGCTGTCCTCATCCAGCCAGATACGGATTTTCTTTTGAGCCAGTTTTTGAAGTTCCAAGCCGAAGTCTTCATAGCTTCGAATGTCCACGACGTTTCCCAGCGTCTTCTGGACTGTTTCGGACAATTTATCCTGGTTCACAAAGAATAACGCTTCCTTCCCGGTGATAAGAGCATAGGATATGATGACCGGATTGTATATCACATCAGAACCTCTGATATTGAAGAGCCAGGCGATCGAATCCAGCATCGTCACCACAAACGCATCAGCGTCTGCTTCTGCCATTTTTTCACGCAGCCTTTTCAGCTTGCTTGCCGTTGTCTCCCCGGAATATTTCTCGTCGTGAATTTCGATTATTCCTTTGGGAGCCTCAGGCCTCTCTTCCCAAACAGCATCCACCAGATTTTTTTCTAAGCATTTCAGCAGGATCCCTTTATCTCCCAGCTTCTCTTTAAGACTTAGGAAATTCTTGCGGGAGATTACCTGAGGATCCAGGCCAACCGATTCTCCTTTGCGGAGCTCCTGAGTCAGCCAATCGTCGAAATTCGGAACATCGGGCAATCCCGTCTTGAAAAGAGTGAAAACTTTTTCATCAAGCTGCTGCTCCGCTTGGATGTAGTAGCGCGAGTCTGTCCAGAGAGCCGTCTTCTTGTTTGTGATCACAACATCGCCCGCAGATCCCGTGAATTCGCTTATGAATTTTCTCCGCTGCCAGAATTCGGGTACGTATTCGCTTTGATGAGGGTCAGAGCTTGGAACGAGATACGCATCAATATTAGAGTCTTTCATCAGTTTTCGTACGGCTTCTATTTTGTTTTTCATTGTTTTCCTTTCAGTGAATGCTCACGGATTTCTTTGGAGAAGACTGATTATTCGGCTGGAGGGATTCAATAATCGAGCCAGATCTCTCGTGCAATAAAATTGCACCCTATTCTATAGGGAAGAAAAAAAAGTGTCAAGAAGACTCAGATCCGTGTGGATTTTCCCTACAAAAGAACGGATTTTCAACCTATAATAGGCATTCAGGGTCAAGCGCATGAAATTTGGTTCCCAATCCGAGGTCAGCCAGATAAAAAGTCTCCTGCTCAAGCATCCCAAGGATGCATTCCTGGACCAGAAAAACATCCAATCCCATTGGAAAGAGTTGAATTATTCCAGACCGCCGAATTTCAGGAAAGCAATCGAAGAATATGATGATTTCGTAAAGATTTTGAGAGAGGCCGTTCCAGAAATCCATTTTTTGCCCCAGGATGACCGAACAGGACTCGATTCGATCTATGTCCATGACTCAATCCTCATCACGAACAAGGGCGCTGTCCTGTGCTGCATGGGAAAAGAGAAACGTCAGGGAGAACCTTCTGCGGCGGGAGATTTTTTGGAGAAACTGGGGGTTCCGATATTCGGTACGATCAAAGGTGAGGGAAAATTGGAGGGCGGCGATTTGGTCTGGATGGATGAGGGTACTGTGGCAGTGGGATTAGGCTACCGGACGAACCCGGAAGGAATCCGCCAGTTAAAAGAGCTGACGCGAGACGTTGTGGAGGAGTTTGTCGTTGTTCCTCTGCCGCACTGGAAAGGACCTGAAGATGTGATGCATCTGATGTCCCTGATCAGCCCAGTTGGCCACGATCTGGCAGTCGTGTATCCCAGACTTCTTCCTGTACCTTTCAGGGATTGGCTTCTGAAGCGAGGCATTCGGTTGATTGAAGTGGCGGATTCAGAGTTCGAGACCATGGCCTGCAATATCCTTACGGTCAAGCCTGGACTGTGCCTGATGTTGGAGGAGAATCCTCAGACAAAGCAGAGGCTTGAAGCCGAAGGCATTAAAGTCTTGGAGTACAAAGGGGAAGAAATATCCAGAAAGGGGGACGGGGGACCGACCTGTCTCACCCGTCCACTCCTTCGGGAATAGAACAAGCTCGGAAGGAGCCCAACCTGTTTTTGCATCTTTTATACCAGCGTTTTCAGTATTATTTATTTCCGGATCCTACATCCGGCACTCGCCATCGAAATCGAAGATTTGGCAGAGATGCGGATTTTTGCATAAAAACAGAAAGTAGAGTTGATTATTTTTTGCCTATGGATTTGAGCTTGGAGTCGATGGTGGCCTCTTTATCCAGGCGGTGGTCGATGTTCAGGTCGATATGAATTCTTCCAGCACCCATTTTCACTACGGCCTCATGGGCTTTTTCAATGACATTAAAGAGGGTGGCCAGGTCCGGAGCCTCGATCACAGTGGACATTCCGCCCGTTTCATTCTTCAATCCGGAATCCTCGATAATAGTGATGGCTTCCTTGACGTACGGGCTGACGGATGAGCCTTCACTCGTGGGAAATATGGCAAAGTTGGCTATAATCATTGTTTTTCTCTCCGTAAATTTCTGTTGAGAATTCTATCAGTTCTCACTCCTGCCATCAAGTCAGGCTTTTTTTCCGAGAATAATGAGTTTCTCCTCATACCGGAGTCATTCCTGATGGCGCAAGACTCAAGATCACAAAATTTCAGCTATTGATATTTTTACTTTAGAGATAGGGAAGACTAGAGAGCTCTCATCTTTTCTTTTATAGAGTTCAGTTCTTCCTCTGCCTCCTGGATAAGATCGTAAAGGACTTCTTTTAAAGGTTTGACCTGGTCGACAAGGCCTGCGCTCTGCCCGGCCATAAGGGAACCGAATTCAACGTCTCCTTCTTGAACTGCCCGGCGCAGGGCGCCGACCCAGAAGTTCTCGACCTGGTACTGAGCATCCGTGTGGGATATTTCTTTATTTTTTCTCTTCTGGATGAGCTCGACCTGCAGGTTGGAGAACTCATCAAAACCTTTGTTCCTGAGTGCTCGAACAGCAATGACTTTGAGGTCGGAGCCGATCTGAGGCGTGGCCACAGCATCCCTGGCGCGAGCTTTGATGAAGGCCTCTTTGAATTTGGGATGGGCTTGACACTCTTCTGTCAGTACAAAGAGTGTGCCCAGCTGGACTCCGGCCGCACCCATCAGAAGAAGATGAGCGATGTAAGCTCCGGTAGCGATTCCTCCGGCGACAAACACAGGAACTTTCTGGACTTTAAAGAGAACCTGCTGAAGCAGGATCCCCAGTGAGACGTGTCCCACATGCCCTCCAGCCTCGCTTCCCTCCAGGATGAGAGCATCAATCCCCATGTCGATGAGCCGATTCGCCAGGGATTCGGTGGATGCAAAGCTGATGACTTTGGCTCCGCTTTCCTTGGCCATCCGGATTTCAGGCTGACGCGGGTAACTTCCTGCAAATATGATGAACGGCACATTGTTTTTTACAGCGACTTTCAGATGTTCTTTGTAATGAGGGGCGACAGTGATCAGATTCACAGCAAAAGGTTTATCCGTGAGCTCCTGAGTCCGCCTGATTTCCTTGTCGAGCTGAACAGGCTCCATGTTCCCCGCGGCCAGACAGCCGAACGCTCCCTCATTCGAGATAGATGAGACAAAACGGCTGTCTGAGATCCAGGTCATGGCGCCGGCCATGATCGGGTACAAGACGCCAAGAAATTTTTTTCCTTTTTGCCAGATTGATTCAAGGCATGACATTTTTGTTTTTCCTTGATTTAAATTGCAACAATGAGTTCATATTGTTTTTGATTATCTAATTTTTTACCAGTCTCGCAACTTGTCTTTCATTTTTCGTTTGACTTACTTCTGCCTCATTTAGTAAAATACCGCTTCAATGACTATTAAGTCTATGTATAAAGTAATAGATCAGGTTTTTCCAGTCTTTTACACTGTCTTTATTCTCTATTTAAAGACAACAGCGGAAGGTATGAAAGTTTGATTTTTTTAGATAATATGAAGTTTGTCTTTCAATAGAAAGTCTAACAACACTTAAAAGACATCTTTCAGACTGGTATATTGATTATTGATTTTCTTGACATCTGAAAGACAATAGAAATAAATTAAATGCTCATTCTTACACTTGACTTTTATAGGGTTAATACTTGTGTTTAAAATGAGGAAGTCGGAAAAGTGTCGGCCATAAAAAGAAAAGCAATTTTTCACAAAAGAAGTTTAATTTTTCTTGCAGGATTAATAATATTTGTGACTTTCCTAATGGTGCTCTTCCAGACTCTTGGGGGGGGAGTTAAACAACCCATTGCTTTTAATCACGAGATCCACGCAGAAAATGATTTGGAATGCTTGGATTGCCATCCTCATTTTCAGGAATATTCCTCTTCGGGAAAACCGAGTATTGAAACGTGTTCGAACTGTCATGAGGAACCTCTTGGAGAAAGTAAAGCAGAACAAAAATTAATTGAATACATAAAATCTGGAAAAGAGGTTGAATGGAAAAGACTCTATCAGGTTCCCGAGGATGTCTTTTTTTCTCATAGGAGGCATGTGGTATTGGGGAACATTGATTGCAATATATGCCATGGAGAAATAGGAGAAAGTCCGAATCCTCCTTCGAAGTCCATTCAAATAACAATGAAGAAATGCATGAAATGTCACGAAGAAGAAGAAGTGAATAATGACTGCATTGCATGTCATAGGTGAATGAAAATAAAATGTGTTGTGCTCGATGTTTTCATAAGGATGAATAAATGGGTTTGAAAAGAAGAGATTTCCTTAAAATTATCGGAGGAACAGCTTTAACCTTGCCTCTTCTTGAATGTTCGACAAGAGATTATCATTCTCCAGTAAGAAAGGACCAGTGGGTTCCAGGGATTGAAAAGTGGATTCAATCCGTCTGCCAAGCCTGCCCTGGTGGTTGTGGTATTTTAGTCAGAGTAGTTGATGGCAAGGCTGTGAAAATTGAAGGGAATCCCGCCCATCCTGTTAACCGAGGAAGATTGTGCCCGGTGGGACAGGCAGGGCTTCAGATACTCTATAATCCTGATAGAATCAAAGAGCCCATGAAAAAGATTGGTGGAAGGACCTCTGAAAAATGGAAGGCTGTCAGTTGGGAAGAGGCCTTGGAAATCTTGAGTTCGAAGTTAAAGGAGTTAAAAAATTCAGGGGAAGCGCATGAGTTAGTATTGTTGAATGAAGGAAACAGAGGGATGCTTTCCGAAATTTTCGACAGATTTATGAATGTTTTCGGTTCTCCTAATCATTTTGGAAACGATAATGACAATAGTCTTATTCCGGCCTTTACTCTCACCCAAGGAATAGATAAAGCATTAGCTTATGATTTTGAGAACAGCAATTATATACTTTCCTTTGGCAGCAGTTTTTTGACCTCCTGGCCGTCGCCTGTTCAATCCATGAGAGCGTATGCTTTTTTACGACAAGAGCGGCCTGGAAAAAAAGCGAAAATAATTCAGATCGAGCCTCGGTTTTCCATAACAGCATGCCGTTCGGACAGGTGGATTCCTATTGAGCCAGGCACAGAAGGGCTGCTTGCGCTGGGAATTGCCTATGTCATCATAAAAGAAAGCCTTTACGATAGAAATTTTATCGAGAAGTTCACCTTTGGCTTTGAGGATTGGAAAGATAAAAATGGAGAAAGCCATTCTGGATTTAAGAGATTAATACTGAATAAATACAGGTTAGAAATGGTTTCTGAGGCTACAGGGATTTCTGTTGATACTATTGTCACTCTTGCTAAGGAATTCGCTGCGAATAAACCTGCTGTTGCGGTTTTAGACAATAATGCCACTCAGTATTCAAACGGTATGTATAATGCGATGGCCATTCATTCTTTGAATGCTTTAGTCGGAAGTATAGACGTGCCTGGCGGAGTCTTAGTCAAAAGAGACGTCCCTCTTCAGGAATTGCCTCGAGTATCTGTGGACGAGGCGACAAAGAAGAGCCTTGCGCAGCCTAGAATCGATAGCTCAGATAGAGGCCGATTCCCCTTCACTTCTTCGGTTCCATCTCAGATTCCAGATAATATTCTTGAGGGAAAGCCCTATACCGTAAAGTTACTCATGCTGTATAAATCCAATCCTTTATTCTCATCACCGAATTCAGAGAAATACAGAGAAGCGCTTGAAAAAATTCCTTTCATAGTCAGCTTTTCTTCTTTCATTGATGAAAGTACTCAATATGCTGACCTTATACTTCCTGATAAAACCTATCTTGAAAAATGGCAGTACGCAGAAAGCTTGCCTGTTTCGAAAGTTCCTATAATGGGTGTGGGACAGCCTGCCATCGAGGATCTATTCAATGCCAGGCCAACAGAAGATGTCATTCTGGACTTAGCTCAAAGAATGGGAACATCTTTTGCCAGCCATTTTCCATGGAAAAGTTCCAAAGATTTTCTCTTTTTTAAAATTGATAATCTCTTTCGAGCTCGCAAGGGAATTATCTTCACGGATTTTTTTGAGGAAACTCAGTTGAGACTCCTGGAGGACCGTGGCTGGTGGGTACCTCAATTCTCTTCAGCAAGCCAATTTAAAGAAGAATTAATAAAAAAAGGAGGATGGTGGGATCCTTCCTATGATTTTGGCGTAAGGAGTTTTGTGTTTAGGACACCATCCAGGAAATTTGAGTTTTACTCACAGTTGTTTGAAAGAAAGATAGAGAAGCTTGCCGAACAGCTGCCAGAAGGCGAAATGGGCAAAAAAGAAATTATTTTGAAGAATCTGAATATAACAGGCGAGGAAGATTCTGCTTTTTTGCCTCATTATGAAGAGCCGCAATTTAAAGGCGAAGAACATGAGTATCCTCTGCATTTGCATATATATCGACCACTCAATTTATCAAATGAATACCAGGCAAACCTCCCTTGGTTTCAGGAGATTATGGGATTTCATCTCAACATGACCTGGGATTCATGGGCGGAGATTAATCCCGAGACAGCTTCAGAATTGGGAATCGCAGACAGCGATTTGATTTGGATCGAGTCCGTGTATGGAAGGGTTCGTGTTCAAGCAAAAGTCTATCCAGGGGCTATGCTGGATGTGGTGAATGTCCCTTATGGATTGGGGCATAGAGCTCTTGGTCAGTGGGCCAAAAATAGAGGAATCAATCCCGTTGAGTTGTTGGGGACCAATTTTGATGAACTTACAGGCTTAGCCGTGAAATCATCAACTCGAGTCAAAATATATAAAGCCTAATGAAGGAGATAGGAATGCCACGGTGGGGAATGGTCATCGATTTAGATAAGTGCACGGCCTGTCAGGCCTGTGTGGTGGCTTGCAAGGCTGAGAATAATATCCCTTTTTCTTCCCCCAAAGAAGCGGGTCGGAAAAGAATCATTTCCTGGATGAGTGTTTTGCCAATGATGGAAGGGGAATACCCTAATCTGCGAGTCAGATTTGTCCCGAGGCCTTGTATGCACTGTGATAATCCACCGTGCGTAAAAGTCTGCCCTGTCGGTGCCACCTATAAGAATAACGAAGGCATGATTGCCCAAGTTTATACACAATGTATAGGCTGTCGGTATTGCACAAATAACTGTCCCTATACTTTAAAGTATTTCAATTGGTTTGAGCCGGAATGGCCAGAAGAAATGAAAGGTTATCTCAATCCGGATGTCTCGGTCAGAAGCAAAGGTGTTGTGGAAAAATGCACCTTCTGCCATCATCGCCTGCAAAAAGCCAGAGAAAAGGCTCGCGCTGAAAAGAGAGACCTTGAAGAAAAAGACTATGTTCCTGCCTGTGTTCAGACATGTCCGACTGAAGCCATTTATTTTGGAGATTTGGATGATCCGAAAAGCACTGTGTCCCGGCTGGCAAAGAGTACGCGGGCTTTTCGTCTTTTAGAGGAACTGGGAACAGAACCCAAGGTCTTCTATCTTTCTGAAGGAGAATGGCATGGATGAGGATAAATTAGACGATCTTCTTGTCGGTGAGGTTGCAGAAGAAGATCTCCCCATCCTCAAGCCTATTCTTTACACAGGCAAGAGATTTTATATGGTGGTTTTTATTCTTGTCGCCATTATTTTGTTCGGTGTGTTTGCCTGGATACTACAGCTCAAGAGCGGATTGGGGATAACAGGATTAAATCACCCGATATTTTGGGGATTTTACATAACGAATTTTGTCTTTTTTATCGGAATCAGTCATGCCGGCACTCTGATCTCAGCTATTCTCCGCTTAGCTCGAGCGGAATGGCGAAGAGCCATCACACGGTCAGCCGAGGTCATAACAGTTTTAGTCCTCTTTTTTGGTGTTTTCAACATTGTTACAGATCTGGGCCAACCGGGCCGGATGTTTAAGGTTTTTACCGATGGCAAATTGAATTCTCCGTTGCTCTGGGATGTTGTGAGCATATCGATCTATTTGACCGCCAGCGTCATTTATCTGTATTTGCCTCTCCTCCCCGATATTGCCTTGATGAGGGATGGGATAAAAAATAAAACAATGAGATTCTTCTACAGAATACTAGCTCTCAATTGGAAAGGAACAGAAAAACAGTGGAAAATTCTTGAAAGAGCCATCTCTATAATGGCGGTTGTTGTCATCCCTGTGGCTGTCTCTGTCCATACTGTTGTTTCCTACGTTTTTGCGATGACTATTCAGCCCATGTGGCACAGTACGATCTTTGGCCCTTATTTTGTGACAGGAGCCATTTTTTCGGGTATTGCCGCACTGATTATCGCCATGTATTTTATTCGCCGGAGCTACAAGCTTGAAGACTATCTCAAGCCTATTCATTTCAACAATCTGGGTTTATTGCTTTTGCTTATGAGTCTGCTGTGGTTTTATTTCACCTTCACTGAGAACCTCACGGCATTTTATGGGGCTGAGCCGGCCCATCTCACAGTCTTCTGGAGCAAATTCACAGGGGCATATGCTCCCTATTTTTGGACCATGGTGGTGTTTTGTTTTATCGTTCCATTCATAATTTTGGCCAACAGAAGAACACGGACAATTAAAGGCACAATGATCGCTTCTGTGTTTGTCATCATAGGGATGTGGCTGGAAAGGTTTACGATAGTGCTCCCGACTTTAATCAATCCCAGGCTTCCCTATGAGAAAGGAGTGTACCATCCGACCTGGATTGAATTTGCAGTAACAGCAGGATGCTTTGCAACATTTATCTTGCTCTACATACTCTTTACAAAATTTTTTCCGATCATTTCTATCTGGGAGTTGAAGGAAGGGAAGGAAATAGGAATCAAAGAGGCTGAAAAGCGGATCAAAAGTTATCTTCCTGAGAAAGCATGATAAGAGTGAGGAGATAACTATAAATTTTTGACAAATATAAAGGAAGGTTAGAGGGATGTTTGCTTTGTTCAGAAGATCGAGGATTTTTCGTCTTATCTTGCTTGGAGCAATCTTCACAACAGGAATTTTGATTTCTTTATTTTCCGCTCAGAAAGAAGAAGCCTATCCGTTTCCGAAAGATCCACTTCAAGGGAGTCAGCTTTTCGTCAGTAAAGGTTGTATAAAGTGTCATGCAATTTGGGGAATCGGAGACGCTCTCGGTCCTGATCTTGCTCAGATGAGCCGGGAACAAAGTCTTCTCCAATTGGCTGGATTGCTTTGGAGCCACTCTCCTAAAATGATTGAAATTATGCAAGAGAGAGGAGTTTCTCGCCCCACGTTCACTCCCCAGGAAATGGGCGATTTGATGGGCTATATTTATTATTTTAACCATTTTGATCAGCCCGGTGATTTTGGAGAGGGGGAAAGGCTATTTACCGAAAAAGGGTGCAGCCGGTGCCATTCGGTAGGCGAGAATGGAGCGGGGGATAAGCTTCCCTTGGATGATTATGGAAGATACAAATCCCCATCATTCTTAGCTACTGGTCTCTGGAATCACAGCCTTGAAATTCTTTCTGAGATGAAAAGATTAGGGATAAAACAGCCAGAATTTTTGGGTCAGGAGCTGGCTCATTTGCTGGCTTATATCAGAGGGGCAGCTGTGAATCAAGAAGCAGAAGTCATTTATGCGGAACTGGGAAGTCCCATGAGAGGAAAAGATATATTTAAGCAAAAAAAGTGCAACGCATGTCATACAGTATGGGGAGAAGGAGGGAGACAGGGGCCTGATATTGGAAGAAGAGAATTGCGTCTCACTCTTACCGAGATAGCCGGAAAGATTTGGAGCCACTCCGACCAGATGTGGGAGGAAATGAAAAGAATGGGTCTTCCCTTTCCGATTTTTTCACCTGAAGAAATGACTGATCTCATTTCTTATCTTTACTTCATTCAGTTCTACGATGAGGAAGGAGATACAAAAAAAGGCAAAAAGTTTTTCAGGGAAAAAGTATGCATTTTCTGTCACTCCTTAGAAGGTGAAGGAGAAAATGTGGGCCCTGACCTTTATGAGAGCGAGGCCCATTTTTCTCCGATTTTCTTAGCCTCTTCCATGTGGAATCATGCCATTGTGATGGAAGATATGCTCAAAGTAAAAGACCTGCCATGGCCGCGTTTTTCAGGAAATGAAATGCGGGATCTTGTGAGTTATATTCAAGAAGCGACTATGAAATCTCGAGAGGAAAGGAAGGAGAAGGGAATTGGCCCCATGAAGTCAAAGGTTCTTTTTCTTTCTGAAAACAGGTTTGACCTTGAACTTGCTAATGAAGGAAAGAGAATCTATACGGCTAAAGCTTGCGGTGCTTGTCACGACATCTCCGGGAAAAGGAGTGCCATGGGCGGAGATCTTAAGGACATCACTCAAATAAGAGATTTGGAATGGCTTTTTAATTTTATTAAAGATCCAAAAGGGATGTTGGAAACAGATGGTCTGGCGAAACAGCTTCTTAAAGAATACAACGACATTCCCATGCCCCAACAGGGTTTGACAGACGAAGAGGTTATTGCCATTATTGAATATCTCAAGGCTCCTGAGAAAGTGAAGTAGAATTTGAAAAAAGTCCCAAATTGACTTAATAGAATGAGAAACCTATATAATTCAATTTGTTATTGTATAAAGTGAAAAGATTTTCCGTTTGGCATAAAGACCGGCCGATAGGAGCGTTACAGTCTCAGAGGAAAGAATTCTCATTGAAAGTGCAGAGTGATAATCCCAAGCCTTTTTTCTTTATAAGCCTGCTTAATTGTACTACTTGTTCCAGTGACATCTAAATGATAGGGAGTTAAGAAAACACTCAGAAATGAAATATAAAGTTAAAGTCCCAGACCTGATTTGGTACAGAACAAATATTTTGTGCATGGAAGCCTGCCCTGTGCATACGGATTCTGGAAAATATGTTCAACTCATCGGGGAAGGACAGGATCAAGAAGCGTATTTTGTGTTGCGCTCCTCCAATCCTTTTGCCTCTGTATGCGGCCGGATTTGTGCGGCTCCTTGTGAGGATGCCTGCCGAAGAGGAAAAATAGATGCACCAATAACAATCAGGTCGTTGAAAAGATTTATCACTGAAAAGTATGGTGTTGAATCTAGCCTGGCTCAGACTCAAGTGCTGCTCACAGACGGAAAGAAAATTCCCCAGGGATCTGTATGGCCCCTCCATGTATCCTCGGTAATTCATAAAAGATCAAAGGAGAAGGGCAGAAAGGTGGCTGTAATCGGAGGCGGGCCCTCCGGAGTGTCTTGTGCCCATGATCTGGCTTTAAGAGGATATCAAGTGACTATTTTTGAAGCCTCCAATTCGTTGGGAGGTATGCTGCGCACAGCAATCCCAGAGTACAGGCTCCCCAAGGATGTATTGAGAAAGGAAGCCGAGTTTGTGCTCTCCTTAGGAGTCGAAGTTAAGTTCAATTCACCTCTTAAAGCGGATTTTGGGCTGGATGAATTGAAAAGGATGGGTTTTGAGGCTGTTTATATTTCTGTTGGAGCCCAGCAAAGTCGCAAGCTGAGTATAGAAGGAACAGAATTGGAAGGCGTTTTTAACGCGGTCGATTACCTTTTGAACATTAACCAAGGATATAAAGTTGACTTAGGGAGAAAAACTGTCGTAGTCGGTGGGGGCCTAGTGGCTCTGGATTCAGCACGAACAGCTTTGAGAGAAGTTTTGGCCACGCTATCTGATTCGGAAGAAGCCAAGCTGGCTATCGATATATCGGCCGATGCAGGAATGATGCTCACAGCGATCGATGTGGCGAGAACGGCCTTGAGAAGAGGAACGCTCAAAGTGGATGTGGCCAGCCTGGAGTCTTTTGAGGAAATGCCGGCCACTCAAACAACTCAAGGAAAAGAAGAATTTGAAGAATCTGTGAAAGAGGGGATTACTTATCATCCTTCCCGAGGGCCCAAGAGGATTATCGGCGAGAACGGAAAAGTTAAAGCTGTTGAGTTTTTAAAGGTCAAAAGGGTTTTTGATGACCAAGGCCGATTTAATCCAGAACTTGAACCAGACACAGAGGAAATCATAGATGCGGATTCTGTGATCATGGCTATAGGTCAAACGCCTGATCTTGAATTCCTAAAACCCGGTGATGGCGTGGAAATAACCCCTCAAGGCAACATCAAGATTGATCCTCAGACATTGGCAACCACCCACGAAGGAGTTTATGCGGGAGGGGATGCGGCGTTTGGTCCTAGGATTCTTATCGAAGGAGCGGCGAATGGAAAACTGGCCGCCCAATCGATTGATGACTATTTGAGCAGGAAAGAAAAAAAGAAGACACGTTCTGTATCTATAGAGGTGCTTTCACCTCAGGATTATCAAAAGCCAGAGGAATATGAAATAAGGGAGAGAAAGCCGCCTTCTAAAATATCTCTGCAGCGCCGAGTCGGAATCAATGAAGTTGAACTTCCGTTTAAAGAGGAGGAGGCACGGATGCAAGCCCAGCGCTGTTTAATTTGCCATATAAACACTATCTATGACTCTGAACTGTGCATCTTGTGCAGTGCCTGTGTTGATCATTGTCCGAATAACTGTCTAAAACTTGTCCCTTATTCCGAGATCGACCTTGAACAAAGAGAAATTATAGAGAAGAAATTGAAGGATAAGAAAGAGAAGATATTGACGGCAATGATCAAAGATGAAATAACGTGCATACGTTGTGGTCTTTGCGCCACTGTATGTCCTACGGGGGCTATGTCCATGGAAAAATTCTCTTTTAAGGAGACGTGAGTTTGGCGAGAAAAGAGGAAAGAAAAATAACGAGAAGATTTTTCTTTGGAATTTTAGGCAAAGTATCCATCCTGAGTGCTGTATTTGCAGAAGCGATTGGAGCTTTCAAAGCTTTTATTCCTCAAGTCCTGTATGAGCCGCCGTCCAAATTTAAAATCGGGAAGCCGGATGATTTCCCAGAAGGAATAACCTTCCTTCCAGAACACAGGCTGTTCATCTTTAGAAAAGAGGATGATTTTCATGTCATCTCTGCGGTGTGTACGCATCTTTATTGTGTCGTGGATTGGAAATCTGACCAACAGGAATTCTATTGCTCCTGTCATGGAAGCATATTTTCTAAAGATGGGACGAATTTAACCGGGCCGGCCCCGAAGCCTCTCCCGTGGTATGCGCTCTCCCTTGCTCCTGATGGCAGTCTTGTTGTGGATTCAAAGGAGCCGGTTGACCAGGATTATTTATTTTCTCTTTAAGGCAAGAAAAAGATGAAAGAAAAACTGAATTCACTATGGAGAAAATTAACATGGACGTGGTCTCCTCGGTCAGATCGGGAAGCCAGCGAATCTGTCGTGAAAAATTTTTGGCTGCACTGGTTTCCCTCAAGAATTTCGCTCCCGAGTATGAGCTGGGGGTATTCCCTTTGGCTGGGAACGATTGCGGCTAGCTTATTTGTCATACTCGCCATCACCGGAGCGTTGCTTCTTTTTTTCTATATTCCTTCCGTGCAAAATGCCTATTGGAGCATTAAGGACCTCGACAACGTCGTTGTTTTTGGTTGGCTTCTTCGGTCTCAGCACCGCTGGGCAGCTCATCTCATGGTGGCTTTTGTGTTTTTTCACTTTGTGAGAGTATTTTTTACAGCAGCCTATCGCGGCCAGAGAGTGTGGAACTGGTACATCGGGATTGCTCTCCTTATTCTCACTCTTTTTCTTTCTTTTTCAGGGTATATTCTTCCCTGGGATCAGCTTGCCTATTGGGCTTTAACGATCGGGACGGGTATCGCCAGCGCCATTCCTTTTCTTGGGAAGAGTGTTCAATTTCTCTTGGTGGGAGGAAATGTCATCGGACAGAATAGCCTGCTCCGTTTTTTTGTTCTCCATAATTTTTTTCTTCCCGCCTTGCTTCTTCTTCTTTTTGCTCTTCATATGTGGAGGATACGAAAAGATGGAGGTTTAGCGAGTATGGATAGGCTCGTGCGTGACACCGGATTAAAAGAGGTTCCGGTCAGTCCGACTAAAACCTATTCTTTGCTGGGGGTCACAGAAGGCACGACTATTCAGGTCGAAACGACTGAAGTTTTGGATGAGACCAATTCTGTTCGTTCTTCTCCTCATCTCCTAAGACGAATTGCCCTTGTTTTCTTGATATCGACGATCATCACCCTGGGCCTCGGGATTCTTTCTCCTGCGCCTTTGGAAGAGCCGGCCAATCCCTCGGTCACTCCTATCCCCGCAAAAGCTCCCTGGTATTTTCTCTGGCTTCAGGAATTGACATCTATAACAACCCTCAAGATCGGCAAAATAACCATAAGCGGGGGCTTGATCGGGGGGATTCTTATTCCGGGATTGCTGCTGCTTTTGGCGGTTGTCTGGCCTTTTTTGGACAAAAGTCCCAAAGAAGCCATCGGTGTCTGGTTCCACAAGAGTCGAAGAGTTCAAAATGGCGTTTTCATTCTTATCTGTGTGTTGGTCATCGTTCTCATCATAATCGGAGTGTACTTCAGAGGGCCTTACTGGAATTTTTACTGGCCTTGGCAGCCATGGCCTGAAATTCCGACTCTATTCTAGGAGAATATAGATTTGACCCAGAAAAAAGATTTTGATCCTCGCAAGGATTTTTATTGGTTGTCTTTCATATCTTTTTTTCTATTTATTCTTGTGCTTGTGGCTTTCTACAAGCAGGCAAATCCCGAGTGGAAAAAATATCAGAAAGAGTTTCAAATTTATATCGAAGAAAATGTCAGCTCAGAGCTGGCCTCAACCTTTGATTTTTCTGTAAAACAGCTCTGGCTCCCAGAGCTGAATAGAGTCGACCGCTGCATTAGCTGTCATTTGGGATATGACCAGCCGAATCTCATCGAGGCGCCAGAGCCGTTTACTGCGCATCCTGATATTGAGCCCCATTCGATGATGAAAATGGGGTGCACTATTTGTCATGGAGGTCAGGGTTTTGCTCTCAAGAAAAAAGATGCTCACGGCGAGATAGAACATTGGGAGGAACCTTTATTGGGGAAGACTTTGGCCAAAAAATATGGTCTCCAGAATGAAAACGCTCTCATTCAAATAAATTGCAATATTTGTCATCGCCGCGATGAAGAGACTCCTGGTATGGAAATGATTAATCTTGCCAAGAGCCTTCTCACACAGAAGAAAAAGTGTCAAACCTGCCACATCATTGACGGCAAAGGAGGAAAATTAGCCGCCGATCTGACGTTTATCGGGGATAAGCCTTCTGAAAGATTCGATTTTTCTCAAATTTCAGAAAACCTTATTCAAAGCGGCAGACCGCTCTCCATGCTGAGCTGGCATTTTGAACACTTTTTAGATCCTGAGGCTGTCGTTCCGGATAGCAAAATGCCCTTTGTGGAATACTCAGATGAAGAAGCCATGGCTTTATCGATGTTGATGATGAGCTGGAGGCCTGTCAATTTGCCTGTTATGCTCGTACCTATAGAGAAGAAAGAAGCGGTACCATCAGAAGATGAAAAAGTCGAAATGGAAAAATTGTCTTTGGTTGAGAGAGGAAAAGCACTATTTGAAAGCAAGAATTGCTCTGAATGCCATACTATTGGGGGCGGCGTGGAGGTTGGCCCGGATTTAAAGGGCATTACTCAAATCAGAGATATCCAGTGGTTAAGGAAGATGATACTCGATCCTGAAAATATGGAAAAAATCGATCCTTTAGCCAAAAAACTGTATTTAGAGTACGATGAGTTGGGAATGCCTACCGAAGAATTAACAGAAGATGAGGTTGAGGCGATTATTAAATATATTGAGTCTTTTGACAAAAACAGAGAGTGAGTTCTTGAGTATCTGATCCCCATCCAAGCTTTTCCAGAGCTGCGAAATATTTGACAAAAAAACCCAGGTCAACTAATATACAATTCTGATAATATTTATAGATATTATAAGAATGGAGCTGGAAAGTGACAACAAAAATTGTTCTGTCTTTTATTTTTCTGATTGGTATGAGTGTTATGGTTTTCGGTCAAGCTGATATTTATGAAGGAGAAAAACTCTATCAGTTGAAGTGTGGCCGATGCCATTTTGCCTATAATCCCCAGAAGTATTCTCCGGAAGAATGGAAAACTATAGTCAATGAAATGGGTCCCTTATCAGGATTAACCAAGGAAAGCGAGAAGATCATCTTAGATTACTTAAATAAGGAAGCATCAGAGAAGAAAAGAGGCGAACTCCCGACTAGTCCTGTCCTGGCTGGCTATATTTACACAGAGTTTTTCTCCTCAAAAAGTAGTGTGGATACTTTTGATATTCACTACTTGAATATTAACATAGCCGGGCGCGTTCATGAGAGAGTCTCTTACCGAGCTGAATTTGAGTTCGAGCACGGCGGAGGCGAAGATGAGCCTCCGTTCATTGAACAGGCTTATATGGATGTGTGGTTCTTGAGAAACATGGGCTTGAGAATAGGAGCCATGCTGACTCCCTTCAACCGCTTCGATGAATTCCACGGCCCCCTCGAGAATTTTCTCGTAACCCGGCCCCAGATGTCCAGGGAGATTGGTGTGAGTGCCTGGAAGGAAGTCGGAGTGAACCTTCATGGAAATATCTTTATTCTTGATGATTTTTATCTCAACTATGATGCCTATGTCATTAACGGGCTGGGAAGCGGAAGCCGTTTGAGAACAAGCCGTCAGTACAGAGATAATAATGATGCGCAAAGCTTCGGATTTCGCCTGAGCGGTGTCATTGCAGACAAATGGGAGGCAGGTGCTTCGTACTATCGAGGTGCCTGGGATGATGACGGTGATTTAAACTTGAAAATGTACGGTTTCCACTTAATCGGAAAGGTCGGCGAGTTTAATGTTTTTGCTGAGTATGCGCGTTCAACTTCCGAAAATCCAATCCCCATCGAAAAGGGGAAGGCAGACGGTTACTTTGTCCAGGCTTCGTATTTAATCGGTGGAAAATTGAGGACCACGGTACGGTATGGAACTCTGGATTACTTTGATCTGGGTGACCTCTTGGGTAGAAGCGCCACGGATATAGATAGGAAGATCACTGCTTTAGGTCTGAATTATTATCTCACTCGATCGATAGTTATCAAACTGGAATATGACTTCATTCAAGATGCGGATAATCTTTTTGCTCTCCAGGCTGCAGTCAGGTTCTAGGATCCTATTTGGATATTGTTTTACTATCCTCCGCCATTTTTACACGCATTTCCGTGGGTGTTAAAACTCTTGTTTTATAAAAATATTCAACTCTGGCAGAAATTGTAATTTTCCTATTTTTTGGCATTGCGAATGCGAACCTCTCTATCCTTGTTTCTCTGGGTTTGATTCTGTTATCAAAAGAAGTATCGGCCGCCAAAAGGAATACCTCACATTCTTTAACTATTTCGTTTCCAGAATCATCCACCATTATACGTTGGTAGATTCGCTGCTGATTGAAATACTCGTTACCAGCTCTCAATTCAACATAAAGGATTAATTTTCTTGCAGGAATGCCCGTGGGAACCATATGACCCGAGCCTAAATTCGTCACACCGACAACAACTTCAATGACGTCTTCTTCCTTATTTATGTTTTGAATATCGACTTTGACGGCTTTTCTCAGTTGTTCTATGGAATGACTGGCCGAAATAGCATGCAAATTGATCTGCTTAAAGGCAGAAGTTTTGATATCGGGTTTTACAATTTTTCCGGGAATTAGAGGCATATGACAATTTTGACACTGTGTCCCTTCCCTAGCATAAGGGCTTGCTTTCCATTCTGAATATGTCCCCAGTACAACTACTCCTTTGTCATTGGTATATTCGTGACATCCTGCACAGAGCTCCGAGGATTTGAAGAGGGAAGAAGGTTCGGTTTTATGCGCTGGAGAATCAAGGTTTGATAAAGGGCCCCACTTTATATTCCCTGTTTCAATCTCGAAGGGATTTTCTTTATTATTCAAATTGACCTTCTTTATTGAATGGCAGAAATCACAACTTACTCCCTCTTTTGTGACCTCATTTTTGAGATCATAGTCATTATTGATGAGAGCGATTGGCGCATGGCAACGCAAGCAGTTGTATTTGGCCTCTCCTGCTGTTTTAAAATACGATTCCATAAAAGACGCCTTAAATATAGGATCTTCTATAGACATGGAGTGCATCGCATTTTTCCAATGGTCATATATTTCTGCATGACATTCTCGGCAATCCTTACTGCTGGTGATGGAAGGCTCTTTTGAAGCTGGGGATTTGGACCTGAGAAGAGGGGAAAAAAACAAGACAATGAGTAAAGTGACCAGGGTTGGGAGAATCACTTTTTTTCTTACCATTTTTTCCTCCTTTAGGGTTATATATGGCCTTATGCAGAAAAAATAATTTAATAGGAAAATCTTTTTTTAAAAAATTTGCTATATATGGCTTTGATAATGACAATAAAAAAAAGCTTAAAATTTCTTGTTTCAAGCCAGGTTTTTTTATAAGTTTCCTGCCCAGAAACGATGTTGAAGAACGCTTTGCTCAAGGATTTTTCTTTTTTTGCTGTTGCAAAGATGCTATCCAGAAAACCAAATTTTGAGCATTGAATCGTTATGAACCTTAATAACTTCCCGTAAGGAATATCATCAGTAAGCTCAGAACAACTCTTCATGTATTTCTGAAGAGCCGTTTTTGATATTCCATGATTAACAAAAATCTCTGCCGCTTTTATCCCCGTAATCACAGCCGAGTTGATTCCTTTTCCTTTAAAAGGACGATTAAAACCTGCAGCATCACCCACCATGACATACCTCTCCCCAAAAGCGCCCTCAGCGGGAAGAGTGGGGAATTTTCCTTTGAAATAATAAAGTTCAGGTAAGATTTTATCCAAATTGGCAGGCAATACTTTTTTTACTGGGGGAAGATCAAGGAATTTATCCATCATATCAGAATCCACTTTTTTTCCGGCGATGTTGAGACTCAGATGATTTCCTTTGGGAGTGACTGCTCCAAATTCAACGTGAGGAAGAGAGGAAGGGAGAAAAACATGGAGATATTCTCCAAAATGTGCCATGGCTTTTTCTCCTGGATGGATTTTGGTCACAACAGATGAAAAGAATTTAGGCTGTCGGTAGGGAGTTATCCTTTCAAAGATTTTCGCCATTCCGTCATCCAAACCAAAGGCTCCAACAACAACATCGGCTTTGATGTTGTTGCTTTCACTGTAGACCATAACTCCATCAGGGATGAAATCCAGGTCTGTCACTCGAGCAAGCACTGTTTCAATCCCCTTTTCTTTTGCCTTCTGGAAGAGGTAATTATCAAACTCAACTCTTCTGCACGCATAAGACGGCTCATGTTCTCCAGAGAGTTTTAAAGTATTATTTTCTGAATAAATAAAATAGCCTTTAATCATTTTTTGAATGATATGCATGGGGAAAGACACTTCTAATTTTTGCTCCATGATTTCTGCAAGGGGAGGCGAAAGAATCCCAAGACATTGATTGTAATAGCTCTTTTTTTCAAATTGTTTGCCCTCATAGATAACAATTCTGGGATTTATTCCTTTTTGTACCGCCAGCTTTTTAAGCTTAATGGCACAACATGTTCCCGCAGGACCCCCTCCGATAATAACAATTACATCTTTATTTTTTAGAGGACCAAGTCGAACGGGCATGAGTAAAACTCAAGATTCCATTGATAGCGTATTTAAGCTTCTGGAAAAGCAGGCTTATTGTATTGAATAGCAGTGAGATTTGCAATCGGATATCTAAAGCTATTTTGAATATATCCTTGTAAGGAATATTGCCGGTAAACATATTCCAGAGGATTGATCTGAGTTTTCTAGAGGGTCCTTTATTGGTTTTTCTGTTTGCCAAAGAGAGATGAGATTGAGTGAGCAAGGGCATTGAAGAGATCCGGTCGTTTATTGAAAAGAGAAACTGACCGTAGTAATTGTCTTTAATGATAAGCTTTTTTGCCTTCTTATAGTAAGATTGAGAGAATGAAGCTGCGCCGGTTCCCCTGCAAAATGCGGTTTCTGCTGCCAGTTGCGCGGTGATAAAAGCTGATTCAATCCCGTTCTTGTAATGCCGTGAGAAACTGGCATCTCCGATCATTATCAATCGGTCTGTAAAAGCTTTTTTGGAGGGAGAGACGACAATTCTCGGGTAACAAAAACATTGGGGCTTGAAGAATGGTATCTTTTTTTTCATTTCCTCAAGATTCAAAAACTCATGGAGAAAGTCTTTTGTCGCGTCCTTATGTCCGATGAGTGTAATCGTTATGTAGTCGCCTTTGGGAATAACTGTAGCATACCGGATGGCTTTTGACTTTGGCATATACACGTGAATTGTGTTTCCAAAGTATTCTAATATTTTTTTTCGGTCCAGCTTGAGTTCTGCTTGATAGGTAATAAGGGTTGAAGGTGGACTGTAGCCAAAGCCGAGGTCTTGAATTTTTTTCATCAGATATGTGTTGACCCCAAAGGCTCCCACGACCAAATCTGCTTCAAATTCATCAGGAGTTTCTTTCTTTCCATAAAGAAGCCGTATGGGATTATTTTTGTTCCCCGGTGATTCAATGTCCCACACGGGCTGAGGAATGACTTCGGCCCCTCTATCCTGAGCCCAGCTTAAAAGAAAATCATCAAAGCTGATAATTTCTGGAAATGTCGAAAATCGCGGACCATTTCCTCTAAATACGGTTGCGATTGTATTTTTTTCATTTTCTGCACAGGAAAGGAAAAGGCTCATATGGTCGACATGAAGACAATATCCTTCGACTCTGTTGATGATTCTCTCTTCCGGGAGGAAGATTCCTTCTTCTTTCAGCTTTTCGTTCAGACTTTCGGCAATAACACCGGCGCAGAGGTTGCAGCCGCGGGGACCGCGTTGCAGGAAATCCTTGCCGTCGAATATTGTGAGGGATATATTTATCCCTTTTTGGATGGCCCATTTTTGGGAGAAATGAGCAAAGAAAGACCCGGCTGGCCCGCCTCCTATGATGGCGATTTTGGAGCCATTTTTGAGTGGTAGATCCTCTTTCACAAACCTTATTATACTACATTTTTTATTGAAACTATAAAGATAATAAGAATATAATGGTAAGCAATAAATTTGTTAAAAAATAAAAAAAAGACATGTTTTGTGTTTGGAGGTTAACATTTTATTGGGCAATATTTGTTTTGAGAAGTTGGACAGAATATAAATAGAATAAGATCAGCATAAGCTCCGAAAATGAAAAAATATCTTGGGAGGGGATTATGGAAGTTTTTTACAATGTATTGATATTTATTCACGTGATGGGTTTTGTGTTCATGTCAACTCCTCTGTTTAATCTTATTGTTGTCAATGAGCGGGCTTTATTGGGCCCCTCATTTAACTACCATGCCGATAGGTATCAGGAGAATATAATCAAGCATGGGGCAACACGTTGTTATGTATACCAGCTGACCGTGCTCATCTCCGGCGTATTACTGCTCATTTTTAGCCCGTTGGGTTTAGAAGCTCTCTGGACAAGCTGGATTATGTTGGTTAAAACGATTATCCTGTTCACCATGATGGGATTATTGTCTTATGTTCATTTCGGACTTCAACCTAAGATTGAATCTATTATGGCTAAGATCGGGCTAGAAGATGATGTGCCTGATGACTTATCGGCTCAAATGAAACCTTATCGAGTTACAAGAAAACGGCTGGCAACTTTCTGCCTGTTTTTGGTTATCACTGCTATTATTTTAGGACTGCAAGTTTTTGATATTTTCAGTCCAGTTTTAACCGTCATTCTTATTGGTGTGGGTGCTCTTTTTGCCTGGAAGGCGAACAGAACCCTTATGCGTTTTGGATGGATCTGAGAGAGATTTTGCAATGCGAAGATTTTTCGTGCTCATTCTTATACTGAGTTTTGGATTCAGCAATAATGCTTTTGCCCAGCAATGTGGTCCTGGCTGCCCAGTCTGTTCTGGTTCAGGCCAAAGCACTGGAGATCTGTTGCCGCCTGGAACGGTGATCTCAACAGGGATGTTCATTCCAGAAGGTGAGGACGAAACCGGTGTTCTGAATTTGCGCGCTGGAGTGACTCCCTGGCTTGATTTAGGCTTTGGCTATACAGTGGATTCCAAAAAGATTATTTGGAGCGTTCGGTTGCAGCCTCTTGCTGAGGAGGAGTCATCTTGGAGACCTGGAGTTATTTTAGGAACGGGCAGCGTGCAAATTGCCGGAAGTGATCAATCGGTATTCATTCAATTGACCAAGACTCTTGAATTCAGTGAAAAATTCTCGGCCCGTTTTTCTGTTGGTATCTCTGGCTTACTGCCTGATTTGGATCGAGGATATTTCCTAGCGAATTTAACCATGTCTGTCACAGAACGCTGGAGTCCTTTCTTAAGCTATGATGGCCTCAATTTTCACCTTGGTTTATCCTGGCTGCCGAACGATCAATTATTCATTGCGGGTCTTTTAGTAGAAATGAAGAATCCTTCTCTATTGGTGGGTTACCGATGGATTTTTTAGCTAACTATCCTTTTTTAGAATAAACTGGGAGGGAAAGAAAATGAAATCAAGGATCACACTGTTAGCCCTGATTCTAGCTGGGGTAGGGATGTTTCTTTATCAACAATCCTTCTCCTATCCGCCTGCTGTAGGAATCATCGGGAAAGCCAAGGACTGCCTAGTCTGCCATGTGAATAATGGGCCCTGGCAGGATGAGGAAAACACGATTATCGATATTCTAGATAGGGAAACCAAAAAGTCGTTGATGCAAGCGGATGGCACTTTCCTGATTGAAGTGGAGAGAGGAATGGTAAAAACAGTCCTGACTGTGATAGGACGTAAAAAGGGAGATAAAGCTGAGGCGCCTTACAGAAATGCCTGGCTGTATATCGATCCTCAAAGGATAAAAAGCAATTCTTTGTCCAAATTTGCTCCGGGATGGAGTGTAAATTTACCCATGGCATGCCGAATCGTCGGAGATAGATTGGAAGGATATGAAGGCGCAAAAATTACTGCACTTCCTATGAGCCTCCGATCCGGAGATGATGCGCAGGATGCTGAATTGCAACTCCAGGTCATGTTGACCAAGGGAGAATCAGTCAAAGGAAAAGCAAAAGAAGGAATGAAAGGCAACTATTTTGAACGAGTGATTCGTTTAAAAGTTTTGAAATGATAAATGATATGAAGTCAGGAAAAACAATCAGGACTGAGGATTGATAAAGCTGAAGTCATCAAGCTGATCAGGTTCGAGAAAATCATTTATTCTGTTGGAAGCGAATTGGCTGTTGTTATCCCGTTAAAGTATTTTTGGATTGATTTTTGCTGAAAGTTATTTATGTTGTTGTCTATTGAGTGTGGATTTTGGCTCCCTTCTCCATCTCCTTTTCATCTATCGTGTAGAGGGCATCCAGCAATGCGATCATAAAGCTGCCTGGAGCCTGAGTCTTGGAAGCCGCCTTCTCGCCCGCAAGCCCGAAGTAAGCCAGTCCTGTCGTGGTCGCTTCCATAGGGTCAGGGTCCACTGCCAGGAACGCTCCGATCATGACGGTAGCCGTACAGCCTGTACCTGTAACATATCCCATCAGCTCATGTCCGTTAGAAACTTGATAGATCCGCTTCCCGTCTGTAACTAAATCCACTTTTCCTGTAATAGCCAGAGTGGTATTCAGCTCCTTTGCAAGGATGAGAGCTGCATCCACAGCATCATTCACGCTGTGGATGGAGTCCACTCCTTTAGTTCGGGAGCCCTCATGAGCTAAAGAGAGCACTTCGGAGGCGTTCCCACGGACCACTTGGATAGAGAGTTCATCGATCAGTCTCTTGGCTGAATCGGTCCGCAGTTTTGTCGCCCCTGAACCCACCGGGTCTAGAATGATTGGGACTTTCAGTTCATTGGCTCGTTTTCCGGCTTTGAGCATCGAATCGATCCAATAGGGAGTGAGTGTTCCGATATTAAGAACCAATGCGCCCGCAAAGGAGACCATTTCTTCGACCTCTTCTGCGGCATGGGCCATCACAGGAGACGCTCCGCATGCAAGTAAAGCATTGGCGGTATAATTCATGACCACATAATTCGTGATGTTGTGGATCAGGGGTTTTTTCGCCCTCAGGGTCTTCAGGTTTTCTGCGGCTTTGCGCGCCAAATTCTGGTCGTACATGCTTTTCTCCTTATTTTGCGAAATGATCCCACCCAGCAGGCTTGATAGGACGCTGACTTCCATCCGGGAGTATCAGCTGGAACTCCCCGACTGTATCAGTGATGAGTCCAACCTCGGTGACAGGGATATCGCTGACTGAGTTGATGACGGATTGGATCTGGCCTGTATTCTCAGGAGGACAGGTGATGATCAGTTCGTAATCATCGCTTTCCTGTAGGAAGAGTTCATAGGGATCCAGGATAAGCTGTGAAGCCCCTTCTCTCAGGTCTTCACTGATTGGAAACACATCTTGATTCAAGAGAGCTCCCACGCCGCTTTCCTGGCAGATGTGTCCCAAATCTCCCAGGAATCCGTCACTTGTGTCGATCATTGCAGAGGCAAGCTTGGAATTCGCCACAGCCTGTCCCTCCTTAACGCGGTGCGAAGGAGAGTTGAAAGCCCGGACCAAAGGGTGCTTTTTAAGATTTTTGATCGGCTTGGACCCCAGCATCATTTTCAGTCCAGCTGCAGCTTGACCTGGATACCCGGTCACGAGGATCGCATCCCCCACTCGAGCAGTCGAACGGCGCATGAGCTTATCACGTTCGACTTCACCGATGAGAGTGATGTCGATGAATATCGCCTCCATTGTTTTAGTGATGTTGCCGCCTATGACAGATGCTCCGAACGGATTGAGTTCCGCGATGAATCCTTGATAGATAGCTTCTACGTCTGCAACAGGCATGTCTGCTTTGAGACCTAAGGACACGAGAGCATACAGAGGCTGACCTCCCATGGCTCCGATGTCACTGAAGTTCATGACCATCGCACGCCGGCCGAGCTCCTGCGGTGTGATGTAATCGGAAAGGTAGTGTCGACCTTCGACGAGAGAGTCACAGGTGATCAACTGTTCGTATCCTTCCCTTGGCCGGAAAGATGCGGAATCGTCCCCGATTCCCACCGTCACTTCTGGAGTCTGAACACCTTCTTTTTGTAGAAGTTCATGAATTCGACGGATCAACCCGAATTCTCCGATATCCGCCAGAGTTTTGGGCATAGTGTCTCTTTATCTCCTTAACTCCAGAGCTTGGGAGAGGTCTCTTGTGGCCTGTTCGGGATTCTCCTGACAGCAAACAGCAGAGATCACAGCAATTCCTTGGGCTCCTGCACGGATCACTTCAGGGGTGTTCTCTGCAGTCACACCGCCTATCGCAATGATGGGAATGGAAATCGCGTTCACCGCTTCTTTCAGAAGCTCAATCCCGGTGGCAGGTCCCGCATCTTCTTTAGAGCTAGTCGGATACACAGGGCCGAACCCGATGTAATCTGCTCCTTCGGAGAAACACTCCTTCGCTTCCTCAAGAGTGACCGCAGATCCGCCGATGATCCGAGTTTCTCCCAGGAGCTTTCTTGCCAGAGGAATCGGGAAATCTTCCTGACCGAGATGTACGCCGTCAGCCTTCGATGCGATTGCTACGTCCACTCGATCATTCACGATGAGCGTCACATCAGCGTCTTCGCACAATCGTTTCATTTCCTGACAGGTCTCAATCATTTCTCGTGTTGCTCCGCTCTTCTGGCGGAACTGGATTGTGTCTGCACCTCCTCGAATCGCCAGCCTGGCGAGTTCCACATGCGAAAAACGAGACTGTAAATCCGTATCTGTGAGCACGTGCAATCGACCGATCTTTTTCATTTTTAAATCTGGGATATTTTTTTAGATATTTTTCTTTTCGTAGGTCATGGACACAATGTAATAATTTCCAACTTAAAAACTTATAACACAGGAAAAATTTGGTGTCAAAAACCGGGAATACAGAGTGAATGCACCATTTGAACACATTGAGAGGAATGAATCTTTGAACCTTATATAATGTGAATTCTTTGAAGTCAGCAATTCTTTAAGGTGAAGAAACAAAGAAACAAACCGATCAGATCGCCGAAATAGAATTTGAAAACCTAAAGAGAGATTATTGCATTAAGAAGATTCTCGGACTCTCTTCCTCTCTTCCAGGACTTTCTGGTATTCCAGCGGATGGAGCACACGCAGCTCTTTACCTGTAATTTTTCCGTTCAGCCAGATTTTACTCATCGGAAAGACTTCTGGATTCAGGTGGACATTGTACATGTGCCAGATGATCACCGCCAGAAAGGCGAGAATGGCCTCATAACCGTGGAGGATGATAAATATGTCATGCACCCACAGTGGAAAGAGAGAGAGGCTGAGTTCGACATTCCACATGAAAAATCCGCTGACGATCATCACGAACGATCCCCATCCCACGGCCCAGTACTCGAATTTTTCGATGAAGTTATAGCGGCCGTACAGGGGGGGATTTTTAAAAAGCCAGAAAGGATGTTTAGCAAAAAAGTTTTTGAAGATCCCTTTTCTGTACAGAAAACGTGTCAATCCCGCATGATGCCAGAATATCTCAAAAGCATCGCGAACATCCTTGAATTTCGGGATCATTTCCTTGAAATCATCTCTTCCGCGTCTTGTGAAGAGAGAATAGAGAATATGCCAGATGAGGTTGAGGATCATCACGACCGCGGCCACGCGGTGGATGATCCCCCTGATGTAGAAGCTCTGTTCTACAGAGAAGAGCGGTTTCAGGATTTTGATGTCGTGCAGAAAGACTGGGAGCCCGGTGACTATTAAAACAAAAAAAGTCCCGATGAGGAGAAAATGCTGTATCCTCTCAGCCAGGTTCATGCGCAAAAAGATTTCATCGTCTGTGATGAGGTCTGTATTTTCCTTAGTCATGATTTCTTCCTCCTCAGAACCACTCTGTGCAGTATATCGACGCTGATGAAAGCGAGAAACACGAAAACAATACCCACAATGAGGATGATATAGAAAGTCTTCACAAAGTAGGCCCATTTATTTGCCTCTTTTTCAGATACAACATGAATTTTTCCTTTGGCGAAGTTCGCACCGGCTCCTGGATGACAGTTTCCGCAAGTTTCGGGCAGGTTATCGGGATGGATCATGGATTTGGGGTCCGATGACGGACGGATATCATGGAAACCATGACAGCTGGAGCAGTTCGCCACCCGGGTTTCTCCGAACCGGGAAGCCGTTCCATGGAACGAGCTGACGTATGTTTTCAACCGGGCGGTGATAAAGCCATACTGACGGGATAAAGCCTCGTCATCATGGCAGCGTGAGCACACTGCGGCCACCTTGGTGGCATACACCGAGGATCTCAGGTCCTGCGGAGATGTGATTTCGTGCTCACTGTGGCAGTCCGTGCAGACAGGGACATCGACAAGTCCTTGGACATAATCTTTCCCGTGGACACCTTCCAGGTAATCTCTTTCGATCCCCACATGGCATGTTCCGCAGGTCCGGATGATGTTATTTCGGGAAACGCGGGAGTCCGGGTCATGGACATGACGCACATCGTGGGCCCCGTGGCAGTTGCTGCAGTTCGAAGATGTGGCCAGGCCGGCTTTTTCCAGCCCTTTATAATGGATGCTCTGCTCATAACGTTTAATGAATTCACCGCCTCTTTCAGTCTGGACTTTTTCAAGGTGACAGGCTTCGCAGGTGCGGGGGAGATTGAGGGGAAAAATCCGGGAATCGTAATCCTCCTTACCTTTGATGTCATGTGTTCCATGGCAGTCTGAGCAGCTCACAGCAAACCCATCTTCTTCGGCAGCAGCCTGGCTGTGAACACTCTCCTGGAATTCTTCGTACGCCTTTTCATGGCATGTTTGGCAGGTCACCGGCTCTAGTTTTTCGGCGTGGGGGAAATCTTCAAAACCTGAGAGGTCTGTATGGCAGTCTATGCAGGAAAAACCGACTTCTCCGTGTGTCGAGGAAACGTATTGGGCGTAGTCGACGTAGAGTGATTTTTGATCATCGGTTTTAAGGTCCGGGTCCTCATGACAGATCATGCAGTCTTCATCGGTTTGTGAAAAAAGCGGCACGCATAGAAACAGGAAGAAAACAACAAAACCCCAATTTCTTTTCATTGGACTACTCTTTCCTGAGATTTTAAACTCATCATAATTTCTCAGATAATACTGTGTTTAAATAACTTATCGAATGCTATTTATAGCCAAACAGCATGCTGTAGATGATCAAAATAATCAGAGTGATGCCCAGGATAAGAAAGGTGTAGCCGAATATTTGCACGGCCAGAAGCTTTTTCGGGTTGAGTTCTTTGAGCACAACCGATTTTTTCAGCTTACCGGAATCCTTGAGGAATTTGTACTCTTCAGGGCGGTCGACCTTGTATTCGTCCAGAGGCACCAACCCTGTGAAAATGACCGGGTCTAACGGGAAGGATTCCGGGCGGAGGTGAGTGTTGAAGAAATGGATTGTAAAGATAAATCCGACGGCGAGCAGGGCTTCGTCGCTGTGGATGATCATGGCCACGTTGATGAGCCAGCCGGGGAGTATTTTTGTGAAGAGTTCGGGAAACCAGAGGATCAGTCCGGATAATCCAATGACACCCACTCCCCAGAAAACGGCCATATAGTCAAATTTTTCCCAGTAGGTCCAGCGGCCGTATTCCGGTCGGGGACCCAGGCCGAGAAACCATTTTAAGGTGCCCACGAAATCTTTGGCGTCCTTCTTGTTGAACCAGAGAGATCGTTTGCCCATCACGATCTGTTTCCAGGTGGTTTTTGTTTTGGATTTCAGTTTTATTAGTGACGACAGATGGGCAAAAAAGTACCCGAACGTGATCACAGCCGCGATGCGGTGAATGCGTCCGGCGACTTCGACTCCACCCAGCAGGTCAGCCAGGAATTTAGCCCAGGGCATGCTGGCAAATTTAAGCATCATTCCCGTCAAAGCCAATCCGACAAAACTCAAGATCACAAAAATGTGAGTGATTCGCTGGCTGGAGGTGAAGCGCTGGATGTAATATCTCTTATGGAATTGACTGTGCTTTTTTTTCTCTTGGAGATATTTAAACGACCGGGGCATCCAGAGAAGAGTGTGCAGCCCGAAAAAGGCGAAGACCACTATGAGGAGAGATGTCATGGCCCAGAATGTGAAATACAGAATGGGGTATTTCTGTTTGTCATGATGTGTGGCATGGGTCAGGTATCCGGTGAATCTCCTGTTCGCATCCGGATGGCATTTCTGGCAGGTGGTCACGACTTTTTTGAATCCCGTGTGAGATTCCGGATCATCGACCTTCAGGATGTCATGAGAGCCGTGACAATCAGAGCATTTGGCTGATTTCAAATAGCCGAGAGTGTACGCTTTGCCGTGGAGGGTTTCTGTGTATGTTTCTGCGAGGTCCGCATGACAGGAGCCGCATTGGTGTGTGACCTCGGTCATGAACTGGTCCTGCTCGATCTGTTTGATCTGATGGGCCGAGTGGCAGTCTTCACAATTCGGCAGTTTTTCGGAAGTCTTGGAGACGCTCGGGCTGTGAATGCTGTTCACAAATTCTTTGTATATTCCCTGGTGACAAGTGGCGCATGTGGCTGGAAGATTTTTATGGTGAGTGGATGATTCCTCGTCCTCATGATTCAGGATATAATGTGTGCTGTGACAGTCAGTGCAGACCGCACTGGGCAGCAGCCCTTTCTTGATCAGGCCCTGTCCGTGGACGCTTCTTGAATAATCCACAAGAACATTCCCTATTTCGGTTTTGAGAGTGTCGGGTGCGGCCAGCTTGCCGTGGCAGTCCCCGCATAACTGAGGGATGTTGGACCGGTATGTTGTGTCCCGTTCATCGAGATGAGAGAGGACCATGTGTTTTCCATGGCAGTCCGTACAGTAAGGAGACTCTGGATTCTTCTGAAAATAGGCTTCCCCGTGCTTGCTCTCAAAATAATCTTCCGCAATCTGGGCATGGCAGTTGGAACAGTCCACACGGCCCGCGGTTTCGCACGGGCGGTGTCTTTGAGGATCGATGTCAGTGTGACATTTTACACAGGGAATGTTTCTGTGTTTGGAGTTCTGGATGTCTTCTTTGTGAACAGTCATAGAAATTTCCTGTCCCTCGAATGTTTTCACCACATCTTCTTTCTCATGACATTTGAGGCACTCCCGGTCAGAAGTTCCGAGCACAAGACTCGTCCGTCTGATCGTATGCGGCTGATGGCAGTCCGTGCAGGCCGGAATAGCGCCCGGCTCCTGTTCCCAGAGCTCTCCTTTGATGATTTTAATATGGACTTCTTCGATACGGGCATGGCATTGTGTGCAGGTCGCAGCGATGTTGCGGGCTGAGACGGTCGACTGAACATTCGTGTGGGGAAGGATGAGGTGGTTGCCGTGACAGTCGTTGCATGTGGCTGTCACGATCAAGCCCTGCTTGAACAATCCCTCGCCGTGAATGCTCTGGGAATAATTAGACAAGATGTCTCTTTCCGGAATGTTGTACACACGGGCGACAGGGGCTCCTTCCCTGTGGCATTTTCCGCAGAGAACAGGGATGTTCATCTTGTATGTTCTGGATTGGATGTTGGTGTGAGGAAGGATGTAGTGTTCTCCATGACATTCGTTACAGGTCGGGGCATACGGAGCCCCGCGTTTCAAGGCATCTCCGTGGATTCCGGCAAAAAATTCCTCATCCGCTTGATCATGGCAGATTCCGCAGTTGACTCTTTCGAGCCTTTCGGCGTGGGGGAACTCCTCGACTTCCGCATCCATGTGGCAGGATGTGCAGTCCAGGTCTTTGTGGACAGAGTCTGAAAATTTATTGAAGTCTACATACAGTGAGATGGTCCGGCCTTGTCGTCTTGTTGTGAGATCGGGATCCTCATGGCAGATCGCACAGTCTTCGTTTGTCTGAGCGGCGAGTGGGAAGGAGAGAATGATACACAAGAGAAGAGCTGATAAAGGAATTGTCAGGAATTTCATGGCTATTTTCAGTAAAATGCCGCCTTGTATGAACTTTACAATCGAGAGTCGATTGAATGCATTTCGACCCCCTCATTCAAATATTTTACTTTCTTTGTCAGAATTGAATTATTACCTTGGACTCGGTTCACTAGGTGAGCAAAGATTTTATAAAATAGCTCTTGACGTTTTCGAGGCTGTAGTATTCCTCTCTCAGTATAAAGTCAATTAAGTATTTCTAAAATTATTCTTTCTCGGGTACGGGGTGCTTAATTTTCTCCCAAGAAGCCTCGACATCGAAGGGCTGACTGTGTGCGTTTTCATGGCAGGTCATGCAGAATTTTTTTCTTTTTTCGGGCGTATCATAAACAGTAAGCCCATTTTTTACAGATTCTTCTCGGCTTTTCATGATGCTCAGTTTTTTGTAAACGCTTCCTGGGCCGTGGCAAATTTCGCAGGTGACTCCTTCTTCTTTGAATTCGGGTGCTTTTTCATATAGAGGGGCGTGACATTTCAGACATTCTGGACTCCCCATCGGGTCTTCTACTCCCATTTCTTCGGCTTTGGCAGGGGCGTCTTCGGAACTTAAAGCGGCATAAGATTTGGAGTGTTTCTTAGACTCCCAAATCGGGAATTGCCTTCCCTGTTTTTCAGTCTTGTGACATATTTTGCATTTGGCGGCTCCGACATAGGTGAACTCCTGGCTGAAAAGGCTGATGATCAAAAAGAAGGCAGCAAACAGGATGAGTAGCGAGAGGATTTTTTTCATTAATTTCTCCTTTTGTGTATTAATATATTATGCAAAACTCCGTTAATAATTATAGCAAAATATGTGCCAAATCAGAAGATGTGCATTAAGTTATAGTAAAAAAAAGATTTAGGAAAAAAGAGGGAAATTTATTTTAAGAAAAAGCGGGGGTTTTGCCCCACTGGGCTGAATGAGATGCACGAATCATCTATCAGTATTTTTACAGAATAAAAACCCAAAACTCACCAAAGAGCATATTGGCTGAGCTAAGAGGATGTTGTTTTCGTAATCTGCCGTATTTTCAGATAAAGAGCCATAGCGAGCAAGAAGATAAACACCGTGGCAATGATCAGGCCCGTTTTTCTGAATTTGGCTTCTCTGAGAGCCGCTTCTCCCGCCAGTATGACTTCATCTGCGACTTGTTCTCCTTCTTCTATTTTTTCTTCTATCTCTTCAAGGGAGAAACTGTGAATTAAATTTCGGGCAAAGATCAAGGCTGTATTGGCTTCTGCCAGCTTGAATTTGGGCTCGCTGACTTCGACACCCTCTCTGCCGGCCTGCTCCAATAATTTATCGGCAGTTTCGATTTTTACGATGAATCCATCAAGTTTCTGTTTAATGCCGAAAGCAATCTGGTAGGGCCGGGTGTCTGGTTCATGGCACTGGATACAGACAGCTTGTTCTCCGGTGCCAAGCATTTCATCTGTGGGGGGGACTATCTTATGGTTTCCGTGGCAGGCTTCACATTCGGATATTCCTAATTCATCAAAAACTGTTTTGTGAGGACTTTGAGAAAAAAGATCTCCTGTACTCGGATGGCATTGATGGCAGACATAAGCGATTGAAGTGACTTCAGGTGGGATAGCGCCATGATTGCCGTGACAGTCGTTACATGTGGGGGCAGAGAGGTCTTTTTTTTCAAAGAGAGCATGAGCATGTACGCTTTCTTTGTAGTCGTCCCATTGATCGATAGAAATTTTATAATCCTTCATATAGTTTTGGTCAGAGTGGCAGCGACCGCACATCTGAGGTATATTCCAGGGAAAAGTCCAGGACTTGGGATGCGTGGCCGCTTGAATCCCATGCGTATTGTGACAGTCCGTGCAGACAGCAACTTTTGCGTCACCCTTTTGTAAGAGCTGGCCGTGCTCACTTGTCCAGTATATTTCTTCTTGATCGACTCTTAAGCTGGGATTGAATCTTCTCATGTAGCTGGAATCAGAATGACAGGATGCACAGAATTCAGGAATCCGGGTTCTTTCAGGGATCCCGATGAATGACTTGTCTTTGGCTAAATCAATGTCCTCTTCGGCAGGATTTCCTCCATGGCAGTCCGCGCAGCTCAATCCGAACTGCTGATGGATATCCAGTTGAAAGGCCTCCACAGGAGCGGCGAGTTCATCTTCCATTATTTCGTGGCACTCGATGCAGCTGTTGCTCTGGGCGAAGGACACAGAGGAATGCAGCAAGAAGCCTGAGGCAATCATCATGAGCAGGAATACATTGGATTTTTTCTTTGGGATTTTCATGTTTCTATAACCTTGGATGAAGATAAGTCAAAGCTGTCATCACGATGATGTACACAAGAATGATGAATCCCATGATTGAAAAAACAGGACTTTTTTTCCCCTTGGCAGCATTGCGGTCGATGAAGGGAACCAACATCCAGAGTAAGCCCCCGATAATAAATCCAAAAATGCCCAAAATTTCTCCCTCGATGGAAAAGATATGCGCGGGAATGATTTTCAGAGTCGTGAACATGAACGTGAAATACCATTCGGGTTTTATTCCCATCGGCGTGGGCGCAAACGGGTCTGCTTTTTGACCGATTTCCCAGGGAAAGAACACACAGAGAACGCCTATGAGCGCCAGAATGAGCATCCAGCCAAGAGCATCTTTAAGGATAAAATTCGGGAAAAAGGGAACCTCTCTAACTTTATTCTCAGCGAGACCAATGGGCTTGCTCATCCCGAGTATCTGGACGAGAAGGACATGAACCCCCAAAAATACCACAGTAAACAAGGGAAGAATGGCCACATGGAGCCAGAAAAAACGGGAGATAGTCGCTCCAGACACCTCAGGCCCTCCCAGGATAAAATTTTTGATGTGCTGCCCGACTAAAGGCAGGGTCCCGGCAATATCGGCTCCCACACGAGTGGCGGATAAGGAAAGCGAGTTCCAGGGAAGGAGGTAGCCGCTAAAACCGAAAAACAGGAAAATCAAAAGGAGAAAAAAACCGGTAATCCATGTCAGCTCTCTGGGGGGACGGTAGGCCTTCATGAAGAACGAGCTGAACATGTGGATGAAGATGGCCCCGATCAGAATATTTGCCGACCAGCTGTGAACGGACCGGATGAGCCAGCCAAATTTGACCTGGCTCATGATAAACTGAATGCTTTCATGAGCAGAATCTATTGAGGGTGTGTAGTACAGAAGAAGTAAAATTCCCGTAAAAACCTGAATCACAAACAGGAAAAGACAGATTCCACCGAAATAATACCAGAAAGAATGTTTGTGTTCCGGAACTTTCTTTTTTTTGGCGAACTGAACAAGTTCCGAGATTTTAAAGCGGTCATCAAAATAATTAGAGATGTTTTGGTACAGCTTTTTCATACTAACCCTTTTTAGAGACGACGATGTCCTCTCCTGAAATTTCCACGTTGTAGGATTCTAAAGGGGAAGGCGGAGGGCCAGAGACAACATGTCCGTTGAGGTCAAATCTTCCATTATGACAGGGACAGAGTAGAGTCTCCGTGTCACTCTCATAGATAACGGTACAGGTGAGATGAGTGCAGATGGCTGAGAAGGCTTTGAGCTCGCCATCGGAAGTGTTTATCAAGATTCCAGGGGTTGTGCCGAATTTGAAGATTTTAGAGGAATTCGGTGCGAGTTCGCCCAACTGTGCCGCTTTGACTTTTTTTATAACGGCTTCAGTTTGCTTCGTTGGAAGTAAAAAGTTGATTATCGGATAAAGGAAGGCGATAATCGTACCCGCCAGACTCCCTCCCAAAAAATAATTAATGAAATTTCGTCTCTTCATTTGATGGCTTTTCCCCTAATGATTTTAGATTATTTTGGAGATTTGTCAATATTTCTTCTATGGCTGAATAATTGTGAATTCCGGCACTTCCATCGAGTTCAATTTTTTCGAGAGTTTTTTCGATTTTGGAGATTTGCGCCTTTTCTTCCTCTGTTAATTTGAGCTTTTTCTTTTCTGCAAGGGTCGTTTTCAATAAATCCATGAGGTTTTGAGTTGAGTTTTGCCATTCTGAAAAGATATCCTCATAGCCTTCTTCGTGACAGTCGAGACATTTGTTCCTGTCAGAGCGGTAAATTTTATTCTGCGCATTGAGATGGCAATCCGTGCATTCCGCCTCCGCTTCGGCCATGATGTCTTTGGAGATGTCATAGCTGTCAAAGGAGCCGCCTTCATAGAATGTCTTTTGGATTGTATGGCAGCCGGCGCAGTCCGTTGTGGTGTCCTGATGGTGACATACCGCGCAGCTTTTTTTGGTGGCGATGAATTCCCCGTGTTTTCTGACGTTCGAGTGGCAGACATCGCATTGTATTTTCTGCTCAATCAAATGTTTCTCATGAGGGAAATCGAGGCCGAATACTTGAGTTTTGATTTCTTCAATTCCCGCATGGCAATTAGAGCATTGGGTTGGAATTTCCTTGGAGACAGCCAGAAATTTTTCAGGCTTATAGGAAGATCCAATTGTTTGAAGAGCTTCTTCCACTTTATCAAAGGAAGCGGAAATCAGTTCTTGAGAGTACTCCACATTATGGACGCTTTTTCCTCGTTCAACAATATCGATGTTGAAGGCTGCTTCTTCAAGCAGTTGTTTTGCTTTTTCCTTCTGAGGACTTTGAGTCTTCTCAAGTTCTTTTAGTGCATTGTTATAAATTGACCTGATTTTAGTCAACTTTATTTCAGTAGAGATTTGCCACTCCTCCATGATTCTCGCAAATCCCTTCCCGTGGCAGGATTCACAGGCTTGGGCTTTTGAGGTGAAAGTTTCACTCTTTATCACTTGACCACCACTTTCTTCGTGGAAAATATGGCATCCTTTACAGCTCAATCCTTTTTCAAGCATGATATTAGGCACGGGATGGGGAGTTCCCTTTCCTCCTTGTCCGAGAAAGAGGATTTTTTGAGCCTTGTGATAATCTGTATGACATGTGAGGCAGTCAGAGATAGACTCAATATCTTTGACGATCTTATGTTGAATTTCCAGGTGGCATTGGTTACATTCGATTTTATTCTGGAAGATATGAGTGTAATGCATAAGGTCTGTATCATCGTATTTATTCAGCCTATCTGTTTCCCAGTGACATTTGTAACAGTTTTCCCTGGGGACCTCTCCGTCTCCGATGATGGTATTGCTGTGACATTTATTGCATTCAAAGCCGTTACTGAAAACAGGCGAGTGATTGAATTTGGATGTTTTTTCTGAGATTAAATCTTCTTGATGATGGCAGTGATCGCAATCGCTGATTTGAGGATAATGCTCGCTTTCCTTGAAATGGCAGATAAAGCAACTGCTCTCAGTCACGGTAATGTGTTCTCCCTGGACAATCTGAGAGTGGCAGCTCGTGCAGCGGAGCTGCTTGCCTCTTTTGAGGTCCTCAAAATGAATTTTGTGGTCAAATAGAACTTTTTTGAATTGCACTCGGCCTTCCAAGATTCTCTTGTCGTGACACCCTTCTTGAAGACAGCTTTCGTCAGGAATTTCAGCCCAGGGTTTGGATTTCAAGTAAAGTTTGCTCCAGTAGCGGCCCACTTGAAGAATCCCTTCGAATTTAGCGCGGATTTTTGACCTGATTCCGGGACGGTAATGACAGTCGGCGCATTCGATATGGCTGTGAGAGGAATTTTCCCAGCTTTGGTAAAAAGGCTTCATGTAGTGACACGAGGCGCAAAAATGGGAATGAGAGGTGTACTCAACAGAACCCACAAATAGAACAAGAAAAAGGCCTGCGCAGGAAAGGAGAATTATTCTTCTTTTCTTGTTTTTTTTCGTTATTCTTTTTTTCTTTTTCTTTCTTATAAAGACGTTCTTCATTCTTGCAAAGATATCCATTTTTATAAATTTAATAAGAATAATAGGAATTAAATAGCATTATAGAACGTATTTCCAGCCCAGTCAAGTGATTCCGCCGTATCTTCCAGAATTGAATGAAAAATTAGAGTTTTCACACGAATTGAGACGCCTTTCCTTTGTTTTTGAGAAGAAAAATTCGTCTCAATTCTGACAATTCCAATATTTTTTATTATTTTGACAAATTTACTATTTTTAATTATAATTCTGCCCCTATGGGAGAAATAAGGAGAGTGTGGGATAAAATACCCGACCAAGTCAAACGTCTTTCAATTCCGATAGCGATTGTAATCGTTATCTTCATTATATCGAGACATTTTCTTATTCCCTCTGACTTTGGTAAATATGGACACTATAGAGCCTCTGCTGTTGATGAAATCGCATCCTTGGAACTTAAGTATATCGAACATAGAGCTTGTGAGGACTGTCATTATGATATAGTGGAAATGAAGAATGCCTCTTATCACAGGAAAGTAACGTGTGAGGCCTGTCATGGTCCAGCCGCCGCACACACTGAGGATCCTGATGGCAATCAGCTTTCAGCCCCAAGGGAAAGAGGGTACTGTCCTCTGTGCCACGAGTACCTTCCGTCAAGACCCACTGGCTTCCCCCAGATTATCACAGAATCGCACAATCCGAGGAAAGCGTGCATCTCCTGCCATGATGCTCATGATCCGAAACCCCCGGTTACACCAAAAGAATGTGAAGCGTGCCATGCGGAGATTGCACGGACAAAAGCCCTTTCTCATCATTTTGAAATCTCATGTATCCGGTGTCACGAAACCGCTGATGAACACAAGGTCCGCCCAAGAGATTTTCATCCTGAGAAACCCACTGCTCGAGAGTTCTGCGGAGAATGTCATGCTGAAGATGCTTCAGCCGCTAAGGAAATCCCGAGGATTGATATGGCAACTCATCACGAACGCTATGTGTGCTGGCAGTGTCATTATCCTCACCTGCCAGAGGTTGATTGAATGGATAAAACAAATATTGGAAGAAGAGAGTTTTTTGAAAGGCTCCTTTTTTCACTCCTATCCATATCCTGCTCTGGGCTTCTTGCCGCCCAGGAAAAAGATGAAGAAAAAATTTCGATTATCGAGAGAGGATATGATCCAGAGGCTCACTCCTGGGGAATGGGAATTCGGATAGATAGATGTATCGGGTGTGGGCGGTGTGCCAATGCCTGTAAAAAGGAGAATGATGTCCCGGAGTCTCCTTTTTATTTCAGAACCTGGGTAGAGAGGTACATGGTCTTACAGGGAAACGAAGTGGTTGTCGACAGCCCCAACGGAGGGGTGGAGGGATTCAAGAGGAGAGTCCTGGAGAAAAAGATGCTCAGGAGCTTTTTTGTCCCTAAGTTGTGCAATCAATGTTCTCATCCCCCTTGTGTTCAGGTTTGCCCCACGGGAGCGACATTTAAGACGAAAGACGGAGTCATCCTGGTCGATTCTGAATATTGCATAGGGTGCGAGTACTGTATTCAGGCATGTCCCTACGGGGCTCGTTTTCTTCACCCCGAAACTCGAACAGCAGAAAAGTGCACTTTTTGCTTCCACCGACTAGTCAAAGGGATGATACCGGCTTGCGTTGAGGTCTGTCCGACTCAAGCGAGAGTATTCGGAGATACAAAAGCCCATGCGAGCCCTCTCGTGAGATTCATGCGTATGAACAAGATTGGAGTTCTTAAGCCCTATCTCAACACAGAACCCAGAGTGTTTTATGCCGGACTTGATATGGAGGTAAGATAGCTTTGGAGCAATTTGGAGAACATTTGTGGTCGATACTTGAGCAGATCACGGGGTACATTTATCCGAATGAGGTTGAACTCTACTGGCGGATTCTTATTGTCATATATCCTTATGTCACAGGACTCGTGGCCGGAGCCTTTATCCTCGCTTCACTCGTGAAAGTATTCAACGTCAAAGAGCTGCAGCCCACCTACCGGCTGTCTCTACTGATATCTCTTGCCTTTTTGATCGTCGCGCCTTTACCTCTACTCGCCCATCTCGGGCATCCAGAGAGAGCGTTTGAAATATTCCTGACCCCAAACCGAAGCTCAGCGATGGCCATGTTTGGATTTGTGTACATCTGGTATCTGATGGCGGTTTTACTCCTTGAAATCTGGTTTGATTTCAGAAGAGATCTCATTATATGGGCTAAAAAAAGAACAGGATTGATGAAATGGATCCAGAAAATAATGACATTGTTCTCCACAGACATTTCAGAACGGGCACTGAGATTTGACAGGAAAGCCGTCAAAACGATCACAATTATCGGAATTCCTTCAGCCTTTCTGCTTCATGGCTATGTCGGATTTATTTTTGGTTCTGTCAAGGCCAATCCCTGGTGGTCAAGTGTGCTCATGCCGATTGTGTTTCTCTTTTCCGCAATGGTCTCAGGTATCGCCTTAGTATTGCTTCTTTACATGATAGTCACGCTTATGCGAAGAAAAGAATTGATCATGCCCACTTTGGATAAGCTCGCAAATTATCTGTTCTATACGATGATCGTGGCTTTCTCCCTTGAGGCGTTAGATTTCATCCACCGCATTTATGAATCTGAGGAATCCATTAAAATACTTTCTGAGCTGATTTCAGGAAGATTATTCGTGAGCCTTATTGTTATCCAGTTCATGCTTGGGATGTTAATACCGCTGTTGGGATTCGCATCGGTGAGATTGTTCCGTTTTCCAGCAGAATTGAGAAGACACGTGTACTTTGTCTCTGCGTTACTTATTCAAGTGGGAATTTTTACAACAAGATGGAATGTGGTTATCGGGGGGCAGTTGTTCTCTAAGAGTTTCAGGGGATTAACGGCGTATAAAATGACTCTGGGAGGTTTAGAGGAATTACTCGTATCATTGGCATTTTTAATCTTGCCATTCGTGATTCTTTATATACTGACCAAGATCCTGCCTCCCTGGGAAGAGGCAAGGGAATCCTGACACTCGGGAAGCAAGATAACAGATTCATGTGGGAGACTCCGAGTTGATGTTGAACGGGATAGGCATCGGATGATGATATTTTCTGAAGATTAATTTTTGCAGATTAATCGATTTCTATGCGTAGCTGTGGAGTCCTGCCAGCAGATAATTCACACCAAAGTAGGTGAAAAGAGCGGCCAAGAATCCGATTATGGCGATGTAGGCAGATCGTCTTCCCTTCCAGCCCATGACGATTCGAGTGTGAAGATAGAGAGCGAACACAAACCAGGTGATCAAACTCCAGGTCTCCTTCGGGTCCCAGCTCCACCAGCTTCCCCACGCCTTATACGCCCAGACCATTCCGAAAACGAGGCCTCCCAGAGTAAACAGAGGAAAACCGACGGCGATGCACCTGTAGCTCACAGAGTCGATCTTTTCCGCCGAGAGAGCGGTTTTCTCTCCTCTTTTTTCCTTCGCGTCTGCCACAAGATACAGGATGCTCGTGATGAAAGCAAAAGCGAAAAAGGCTTCGCCGAGGAGCGTGACGGACACATGCAGCCAGAGCCAGTAGCTCTGGAGAGCGGGCACAAGAGGGGCGGCTTCCTTGGGCATCAGCGGAGATGAAGCCAGAGCCATGAGAGCGATGACGATCAGCATAAAATAGGGACCCGCCTTTCGAATCTTGTACTTCCACTCGATAAAGATGTAGGCCAAAATGGATGACCAGGCAAGGAAGGAGAGGGATTCGTACATGTTGGTGAAAGGGGCATGGCCGCTTTCCACAGTTCTCCATATGAGAGCTAGCGTGTGGACAAGAAGTCCAGCAAACGCGAATTTAAAGCCTGTTCTTGCCGGGCTTTCCTTTTTAGAGAAAAGAAAAGAGAGATAAAAAACCGCGGAGAGGATATAAAGAATAAAAGTTATGAGGAACAGAGTCGATTCGTTCACTTTGATCTCCTTATAGATTCTGTGATTTTTGCAAATTCAGATTGGAAGGCGTCCTTGCTTTTCGAGGCGATTCCACCAGCTGTGATTTCCGTTTTATTCCCGATTCCTTCCAGCACCATCCTGACCTCTCTTGGGGGCCAGTAGAAGGCAAAAATCAGGCCCAGCATCAGAAATAGGCATCCGGCCCAGATGAAGTTCACGCCTGGGTCCTTTGAGAGTTGAATGATGGATAATTGACTGGCTTCAAAATCCCTGAGTTCGAATGTCAGGTCAGTTTCTTTTTCTGAGTGAATCCGGTCGAAATCCGGGAATTTGGCGAAAATCCATCCGGAAAATATTCTTTCATCTCCCTTCCATCCTTCAATAAATGCTGCCGGATTATTGGGTTCGAGCGAGCGTGTGGCGATTTGGCCTTGATCGCCGATGACAAAATCAGGAATAAACTCGAGAAAAGAAACCTCGATATCTTCCCCTTCAAGCGGGGCTCTTTCTCTAATCCTGAGTTCCATCTTTTTCAGGAAGGAAGGGTTCTGTCTTTTTTTGGCCCATATCTCCACGGTAGGACTTTTCCAGTCCCAGCCGTAACTGGATTGGTAAAAAACATATCCCTGGTAGGAGAGCGGATGGTTGACCTCGACGATCTTGGTCAAGACCGGGTTCTCGTCCTCAAATACTGTCAGAGTGCTCTTCCAGTCCTTCACACCGCCGTTCGGGTAGTATTCGGTTTCGAACTTGTCAAGCTTGAGCTTGAACTCCGCTCTGGGAACCTCAAGAATCCTTCCTTCAGAGAAGGTGAGATTCCTTCTGAATCCACCGATCCCGCTGATGATTCCTCCGGCGATGATGACGAGAATCCCGAGGTGAACGATGTCAGATCCGAACCATCCCAGAACTCGTTTCCGGGCATAGAGATAAGATTTGTTTTCCTGGTGTTCTTCTCTCACACGGTAATGCTTTGAAGCGAACTCTTTTTTGACAAGCTCTTTTGCGGAATCCAGGTTCATGTGTTTTTTGAGCTTTTCCTTTATCTTTAAAACCGAAATCTCTTTGTCCTCAACTGCAACCCGCGGCCGAAAACTTCTTTTGAATTTCGGGGAGAGCCGGTTCAGTGTGCAGACAATGATGTTCAAAGATAACAGGAAAAGCAAGGCGACGAACCACCAGGACTGATAGAGCTGGGTGAGCTGGAGTCGCTGGAACAGATTCGCCCATTGAGCGCCATAGCGTGCGACATACTCCTCATGACTCCGCAGCTGAGGGATCAGGGTTCCAACCCCTGAAGCCGCCGTGATGATGATCAGCAGGACAATAGCCAGTTTTACTGATGAGAGCGATTTGAGTAGAGATTTCATATGAACTCCGTATTATTTAATGTGTCAGATTCCACTTGTTCATGCGCGAATGTACTGGCTTGATGTAAAGTGGATTGTGAGGCTTCCAAGCTCTTGTGCTCTTTTTTACACCAGTTTTCGCGATGAATTCAATTGGTTCTGTTATCTGTTCTTTTCTTCCTTTTTTTATTTTTTTCCGTGCTTAAGGCGCATGTCTTCCGCCTTCTCCTTGATCTCAGCCAGGTCCATCAGCATTTCACTCCAGCCGTACCACCAGGCGTAATCTGGATTCGCATGGAAAGTTCCCTGGAAAGTTCTCATCCGGTGCTTGAGAAACATCACGTGCAGTTTCTGCTCTATGGGAGTTGGTGCGTCCTGGAAGGCCAGAAGGTCAGGAAACGGATGCGCATAACTTTCCGGTTGGGCAAGGACTCCGTCTTTGTACAGGGCAGCCACAATCCGGATCGCCCTGGCCATGACCTGGTCCGCTTGTTTGATTATCTGGTCACCTTTTTCCATCTCTGCTCTGGCGAAATTCACTGAATGACACTGGTTGCAGGTCTTTATCATTTTATCCCTTTCTTTCTGCCAGGCTTCCTGAGTGAGCCGGGCGACATCTGCGGCTTTGACCACATCAAGCCTGGCTGTCGGATTGCCGTCCGGATCGAGGACCCCCAGGGCCTGGAGGATCGTGACACGGTCTGCCCTCCACTGTTCATCATCGGGCATCGGCAGCCGGACGGCAAGAAATCCCCAGGCTGTCCGGACTTCATGGCTGCTTTCCTGCATATGGCAGGTCTGGCACGTGGGAGCCGCGACTGATTCCGGGAGTGTCTTGTTTTGTTTCAAAAGATAGCGAACGCCGTGCTTGGAGCTTGAATACATCTCCCATTGGGGATGATCAAAGCCCATATGGCAGGTCTGGCAGGCCTGCGGCTGCCTGGCTTCTTGGGCAGAGAACACGTGCCGTGTATGACAGGCGTCACAGGAAGCGACCCCGAATCCAGCCCCGTTTTCTTTCAGTTTTTTGATCTCCTCTTCGGTTTTTAATCCGATCTTGTGGCATCCGCCGCAGCCCTTCATTCCCTCCATGAGTTCCATCGGCTGCCAGTGTGTCGTCGGCATGGCCTTCATCGCGGCCCAGGCATGAGCATGTTTGCCCTTTTTGAACTGTTCAACTCTTTCTTCATGGCAGCTGGCGCATGTGTCGGGCGTCGGGATTTCCACTTTGGCGACATCATAGGGATCTTTGTGCTCGTCGCCGTGGCAGATGGAGCAGTCCACATCGTTCTGGCTGTGCTTGCTCAATTGCCAGTCAGAGACGATGTTGGGAGTGACTTTCTTGTGGCAGCTTACACAATCCTGCCCATTAGCAGCAGCACACAAGGTAATGCTCATCCAAATAATGATATAAAGTTTAAGTTTCAATGCTTCCCGCCACGAATGATTTGTTCCCTGAATGGTTCCAATTTATATCATCCGAAACTTCACGTGTCAAACACTGTTTGAGGGGGTAAAACTGTTGTTCAGGAACTATTAATTATTAATTATATAGAAATACTCATATATTTTCAACAAAAAAAGGGCGGCATGTTTTCATGCCGCCCTTTTTATCAGCTTGCGTGCGGCTATCTGCGTTATCGCCAGGTGTATACGGCGACGCTTCCGCCGAGGTTTTCTATCGAATCCACCAGAAGTTGAGCGATGTAGAAGGGATTGTGGATGAAACCGTGCGGTTCCTTCTTGCTGAACTGGTAATTGTAAGCGGCTTTGAGCAGAGTGGCGTCCATATTGTTACCGTACTGATTGGGGAAGATGTTTTCCCCGGGATCCACTTGGCCGTTTCCATTGGTGTCTTTAAAGAAGTACGGGTAGTTATCAGCGTAGATTATGGGATTCGCCAGGGTATTGGTGGCGTAGAACTGGATTTGCGCATACAAAGCCGCTTCCAATCCATTGATCTCGTCCCTGATGGATTCTGTCATATCCCCGTCTGCATCGAAATCGGGAATCGAATACGGACGTATGCCGCTGAATTTGAATTTGGAGGGGTCTGAACCCGGATTGGGCTGGGAGATATCATATCCATGACAGAAGACACAATCTTCTTGATTGGGTTTGTGCACGTTGTGGTCGCTGACTTCATAGGCTTCTCTCGGCGTGTTTGTGCCCATGTGGCACTCGACGCAAGTGTCGAACCTTCCGTTGTGGTTTGGGAAGGGATTTCGGCCTGCGTAGATTTTTCCGGGAAACTCATAGCCACCCTGGACTTCCGTTCCATACAGAACAGCGCCGACCGCAAAGTAATGAACATTAAAATCCCTGAAATTGTATTGTCCTGGAGTGCCTGCATCAATTCCCGCATCGACTGTGGCTTTGGCGTGCCGGCCCTGATGGCAGCTTATGCAGATGTTGCTGCTGTCGCCTAAGTCCTTGCTTATTCCCGAGGGAAAAGTGACAGAGCTGACAGTCCTGACGCTTGGAGGAGATGTGTGACAGGTCGTACAGAGCATACCGTTAGTGATCTCTTGGGCGATATGGGCGTCATTCTCGAGATAGTACGCCAGCCCTTCTGAGCTGTGGCATTTCGCGCAGTCTGCTTCAACTTCTGCGGGGTCATCCTCGTCCCAGTGCCTCCAGGCTTCGGCGGAGCCGTCGAAGTGACCTTCGTCGTGTCTTTCAAAATCATCAATGTCAATCGGTGTGGTGAGGACTGAATTCAAATCTTCGATGGAATCGTACAGGAGCTGGATGAGGTATTTGCCTCCATGAGCGAAAGCTCCGGGATCTTTCTGTGAATACTGGTAGTTGTAGCAGGCTTTGAGAAGACGACCTGTAAAGGATCGATACCAGTTAGGAAATCCTAATTCGCTCTCTTCCACGACTCCATTATCATTCGCATCATTGAAAAAGTAAGGATAGTCATGAGCGCTGTAGGCAATAGGCTGACCCATCTGTCTTGCATAGTCCCGTATGGCTTCATACAAATTGTCCTGGAAGTCCGGGATCTCGTAGTAGATGCCCTCTGTTATGTCCCCGTCACCATCGTAGTCAACGAATGAACCGTAGTAACGGAAGTCTTTGGGATCCATACTATCAGTATTCGTATGGCATGTTCCGCAGCGTTCGATCCTCACCTCAAGGGAGTGAGGGTTGTGACAGGCGGTGCAGTTGTCGTAGCCCTTGACATGTCCGAACTTTGCATCATAATCGTTCCCGTCGTACTCGTACCCTCCTTGGACAAAAGTTCCGTACAGCGTGGCTCCGGCTGCATAGTAGTGAATATTTGCAAACTCGATATCTGAATCAATCGTATCGTCATCGGGAACCCCAGAATCGGTAATGGCTTGATCAACATCAGGCGTAGATTCTCTTCCCTGATGGCATTCCATGCACAGGCCCTCTGGCCCGAGGTTGTCTATGACTGCACCAGAGGGAAATGTCACAGATGCGTTGACACGAAGCGTTCCGCTGTCCGGGTCTGAATGGCAGACATCGCAGTGGACGGTGGTCCCGATCGCATGATTATTATCGACTGTTCCAGCAGCCGTTCCGTCAACACCCAGGAAGTCCATGAATCCAGTCGTGCTGTGACATTTCGCGCAGTAATTCGGAATTTCAGGGGGGACATCTTCGTTCCAATGAGTAAAGGCCTCGGCAGTCCGGTCCGCATGGCCGGATTCCTCCCAGAGACTCTCGGCTTCGATCTTTTCCATTAAGGCTCCGACATCAAAGTCGCAGTTCGTCGTGATCAGGACAAAACCGGCGATAAGGAATACAAACAAAATGCTTAGAATTTGTGGTTTTTTGATCATGGTGTCCTCCTCTCTTTATTCCCAGCTGTAGCCGAAGGAGATCTCAAAGATATTCGCCTTGTAGTCGTTGAGCCCGGAAGCTTTCTCCTTGAAGTCAACAAATCTATATCCGATCTGCGCGTTGAATCCGTTGTCGAAGGCGTATTCCAGGTAAGCTTTAGCCGTAGTGCGAGAGATCTCCCAGGATCCCTTGTTCGAGTAGATGTTGGCGTAGGCACCGAGCTTCCAATTCGTTCCCAACTTGAGCTTAAGCATGGCATCGATGAGGTTAGATTTTCCTTCGTAGTGGACTGACCAGGGAAAGGTTCCTTCTGGTCCGCTCCAGTCAGGCGGATAATAGATATCCCGGTCGGTTTTGCTGTCTACGTCGATGAGAGAATATCCGGCAAACAGTTTGAACTTATCGGTGTTATACCCGGCTCTGAACATCAGCTGGTTCGTGTCAGATTCCCAGAGTTCGGAGGGGATCTCACATTCCGACATGGTCAGGAGATATGATCCTGAGAAATCGAATTGCTGGACACTGTATTTGATCGTGGTTCTGAACCTGTCGAAGAGTGTGGGAGAGATGAGCGTGTAAGGGCCGTCAAAATAACCACGCTGATAGTCGAAGGTCAGTCTAAAACCCTGCCGGATGTTCCATTTGAGGTTGCCGAAAAATCCGCTTCTCAGGGATTCGGTTTCATTGGTCACGGTCTCCGTCCCCTGCAGATCTCTGATTTCAAACTGGTATCCAAGAGTTAAGGCGAGTTTGGGGTTGAACTGGTACTGCAGGCCGGCTTCGATGCCCTGAGTGTCGTAACTGAGAGCGGCAGATTCGTCCGATCCATCAACGGTCATTGTCCCGTCCTGTTCGAAATCGTGGTATCGCGCGCTGGCGACTACCGCCACTTTATTCGATAGAAGATAGGTCAAATCCAGGTCATACAGCCCGATCTTCCGGCTGAAGCTTCCTGTGCCGCTGAGGTCAACCACATAGGGGGCTCCAACATAATCGATTCCATCCGCTTCTTCAGAGTGGGTCAGGTTCATATCCATGTCGCTGTACTGGGCAGAGAATTTGATCAACAGAGAGTCGAGAGGTCTGCCGTTAAATTTGAACGTGTGGGTGTTCGTCTGGAAATCATAGGGCTGACTCAGGAAATACAGGTTTAGAAAAGAAGGATACCGTGCACCCGCTCCGCCGTCGGCATATCCGGGCAGGAAAAGGCTGTTGGTATTCTCGTATTCATGAATTCTTTCTTCGAGCACAAAAGAATAGCGCTTCAAATTGAAATTGAGTCCGAGAGCCAGCATGTCTGACTCTTCCTCGATCGGCTTATCGAGCTCGAACTCGATCCTGTTGATATCGAGTGTCGTGACACTGTTGCCCTTCTTGGTGAACCTGTCATAATTCACGTAGAAGTCCACCTTTTTCCCGAACGAGATCTCGAACAGTGCGCTGTCTGCAATCCGGTCAAAGTTAAAAGTGTGATGGTCAAAGAGTGCTCCACCACTCACTTCTTGCCGGTCATCGTAGAAATACGTCGATTTTCTCCGGTCGTACTGGAACTTGTACTTACCGAATTTTTGAATCGACATCCGCATGGCTTCAAACGGATCACCGCCGAAATTGTAGATGTTCACATCTATGCGGTCGAACAGGTTTCTAAACTGTTCGGTCGGCGTGTAGTGCAGGCTGAAGTCAAACAGCCTCACTCCAGTATCCAGGTTGAGGTCTTCTTTATATTTAGTATTGGCTCCGCTTGAATCGACATACCGGTATCCCATCTTGAAATTTCCGTAGAAAGTTTGGTCTCCATCTTGAGCGAGGAGAGATAATGCCGATGAACACACGAAGACAAACACTAACGCAGGTAATAGGATTTTCTTTTTTCGCATTCAGTCCCTCCTATTTGAGAAAGCGTTTACTGAGGTTAGAGCCATGGATCGTGGCGTGGCAGACCACACAGTTGGTCGAGGAGTCGAATCGGGCATGCCAGCTGACTGCGGCTGTGTGGCAGCTGAAGCACAGGTCTGAAACGCTCTGTTGGTTCAGCATGTGGCGGTTGGGAGACCCGTGTACGTTATGACACGATGAACACCCTTCGATCCGCGATGCGCCGTGCTCATAGAGATACGGGCCGCTTTTGTCTGTATGACATTTGAAACAGGACTCGTTCTTGAAGCCTCCCAAGCGCTGTCGGGTGGACGGCTCATGAGGATTATGGCAGGTGGTGCAGTTCATAATTCCCTCTTGGAGTCTGTGCCGCTCGTTAAGCTGGAATTCCGAAAACACATCCTCATGACAGGTATAGCAGCTTTTTGTCGCATCGGCCTTGATGTCTTTTGTATGGACACTGTGACAGGAAGTGCAGTCCATGTTGGCTTTCCCGTGGGGGCTGACCATGTATCTGGCGTTGGAATGTGTGTGGCACGTCAGACATTGGCTTGACTTTTCTTTGGGGATGTCCTCTGATTTGAAGGCAAAAATATTGGCTCCTCCTCCTTCGTCCAGGTGAGTTTCCGCGCTTCCATGGCAGGATGTGCAGCTGTTCTCTTGGATGGCGATATGCGGATTGGCAATGAATTCACTCACATACTCATCGTGGCAGTCGGCACACGTTTCTAGCTCTGCATCTTGAACTACAGGTTTGGCACCGACTAAGAATCCGGTGACGGCAAGTGCCAGCACAGTCAGTCCGATCCAATGAACAGAAGGCAATTTTTTATTCTGTGTTTTCTTCTGCAATTCGAACCTCCTTTATTTTTTTAATCTATATTCAATCACTGGAATTAAATTCCGTGCATTCCATGTGACTTTTGCGCTCCATCTATTTTTATCCCAAAACATCTCTGACAAGGCCTTTGAGCTGTTCTGACTGGAACGGCTTTTCGATGATCGAGAGTATGCTGAGATTTTCCACCTGAGGCTCGACCTGATTCCTGGAGTGGGCAGACAGTATTATGATTTTTGCGTCGGGTTGAACCGTTTTGAACTCTTTCAGCATTTCGATTCCGTTTTCATCTTCTATGTCGATATCCGCACAGATAAGATTGTAGTTCGTGCCTTCTGCGTGAGTTAAAGCCTCCGTGGTCGTGGCCACTGCATCGACCTCGTATCCTTCCTGAGAAAGCATCTCTTTCAAGGACCAGCGGATGAGTTTGTCATCGTCAACAATCAATATTTTCATCGATGCACCAGAATCCTTAATTATTATTTGCAAACTTCGTGCCATTTTAGCTGCTAGAAAAAAAATTTTAATTTATTGAAAATAATAGAGTTATGACTTTCATGTTCAACGGGCAAAAATGGATTAAAAAAGTGGGTGATATAACCCAATTTCGCGTGATATCACCCAGAAAAACTTGATTCTTTATCAAGTGAAATCAGGATATTTTTGCTTATTTTAATACTTATCGGTCAAAAGAAGCCAAAGATTTTCAGGGAGAGCTGTATTCTTCTGGCCTGATGTTCAATTTCTTTATCTTGTAGCGGAGCGTGTCTCGAGTGATGTTCAACAGTCGGGCTGCCTTGGTCTTGTTTCCGCTGGTCTGATTGAGGGCTTTGACCAGAAGCCTCTTTTCCATTCCAGGTAGCGAGAGGTCGTTTCCGGATATTTCCTCAGAGGAACGTTTTTGAAAGGAGGAAGATCCGTTTAATCGAATCGGGAGATATTGAGTCGAGATAGAAGAATCATCCTCGAATATCATCGCTCTTTCCAGGGCATTTTTGAGCTCTCTCACGTTTCCGGGCCATCCATACTCCAAAAAGAGCTTTTGGGCGTCCTTCTGTAAGCCTTTGATGTTCTTCCTGAACTTGAGATTGTACTGGGAGATGAAGTGTTTGGCCAGGACCTTGATATCATCCTTTCTCTCTCTGAGAGGAGGGATGTAAACCGGACAGACATTCAGCCTGTAGAACAGGTCTTTCCGGAATTTCCCTTCATGCGAGGCTTCTTCGAGATCCTGATTCGTGGCTGCGATCACCCGGATGTCCACTTCAATATCTTTCAATCCACCGACTCTCTTGAATGTGTGAGTCTCCAGGAAACGGAGCAGCTTCGCTTGAAGATTGGTGTTGAGAGTGCTAATCTCATCCAAAAACAATGTGCCTTCATCGGCGAGCTCGACCAGGCCTTTTTTCTGCTGTTTGGCGTCTGTAAAAGCGCCCTTTTCGTAGCCGAAAAGTTCGCTCTCCAAAAGGTTTTCCGGGATCGCGGAGCAGTTTATTGCCAGATAGGGGGCCTGTTTTCGGCGGCTGAGATGGTGGATGGCCTGGGCCAGGAGGTCCTTACCGGTCCCACTTTCACCCTGCAGCAGGATGATCGAAGTTTCACTCTCAGCAATTTTTTTGACCATTTTCAGAACCTGCTGCATTTTTTCAGAAGAGGCGACGATTTGAGAGGGATTGAATTTCTCCTTTTCTTTTTCTTTGTAGAAAGCGATCTCTTTTTTCAGGGAAGCCGTTTCCAGAGCATTTTTTATCGTACTCTGGAGCTTGGTGTAATCTATGGGTTTGGTGATGAAATCATAGGCTCCGCGGCGCATTGCCGTTACGGCATCGTCGATTACGCCAAAGGCCGTGATCATGATCACTGGAAGCTCCGGCCGTATCTTCTTAAATTCTTTCAGTATATCTGTCCCTTTTTTATCGGGAAGTTTGATATCGAGCATCACAAGGTCGGGCGTTTCCTCCTCTGCCAGTTGAAGGGCTGATTTTCCGTCCTCTGCCTCAACAACCTCCAGGCTCCACTCCGATAATTTTTCTCTGAGACTCCAGCGGATGAGTTTTTCGTCGTCGACTATTAAGACTTTTTTCTTTCGCATCGTTAATCTTCAGGATTCAGCACAGGAAGCCGTATGGAAAAAGTTGTTCCTTCCTTCGATTTGCTCTTGACTTCAATGGATCCGTTGTGAGCCTCAATAATTTTTTTGCATATCGAGAGCCCCAAGCCCGTTCCGCGGTTTTTTGTCGTAAAAAACGGATTGAATATTTGAGACATATGCTCTTGTTTTATTCCCATCCCATCATCCGAAAAGAAAATCTCTAATTCTTTCTGATTCTTTTTGTGAAGCTCGATTGAAATACGGCCTTTATTATTTATAGCAGAAATACTGTTGACCATCAAGTTGAGAATGACTTCCTGGATTTTATCCGCATCTATGAGCGCACGTGTCCTGTTGGTAAGACTTTTAAACTGAATATCGATTTCTTTATCGCTGATCTGAGTCCTCGCAAGTTTAATCGCGTTGTTTACGGCTTCGTTCGGGTCGACAACTCTTTTATTCATTTCCTTTGGCTTGGCATAGCTCAGCAGGTCATGAATGACCTTATTGATTTTGTCAATTTGAAGAAGCATTTCCGTGAAAATCTCTTTATTAGGATTGGAGGAATCAGTTTTTTGATTAATAATTTCCAGGGCCCCTTTCATTCCTGCGATGGGATTTTTGATTTCGTGGGCCAACCCCGCAGCGAGCTCTCCGATCGAAGCAAGATGTTCGGCTTTTTCCATCTGTTTGCTGAATAATTCCTCGATCTTTGTGTTGGCTTCCTCAAGGTTTCTGACCATCTGGTTAAAGCTTTGAGTCAGGTTTCCGATCTCATCATGTTTTTTTACATGAAGCTGGAGGTGGAGGTTTCCTTTTTCGACTTTCGCCATCATGTCTTTTAAACTAGAGATGGGGCGGTTGATCAATTTTTCGAAGAGCCGGAGAATGATAACCACGAGTATAGCCAGGGAAGCAAGGGCGATGACCACGCCTTTGAGTTGGCTTTTTCTGAGGAATCCGATGGTATTGCTGTAGTCGATGTTGACTTCAAGGATGCCGTTTATTTTTTCATCTGGAGAATGGCATTCCATACATTCTTTCCTGTTTTCGATTACCTGGAATTCCTGGAGCGTTGAATCCGGCCTGATGAAAAAAGTGCTCGAGGCATCATTTTTTTGAAGCAATTCATCAATTTTAATTAATATCTCTCTTCCCGCAAAACTTCCCATCTCTTCCCTATCTGAAGATTGGATTATTTGTCCTTCCGGACTCATGATTCGTATTTTTTTCAGGCCTTTGGAAGAAGCGATGTCTTGAAGAATGGATTGGCACTTATCTGACTTTCCTTTTTCCATCGCAGGGCTGATGCTGTTTTCGATCATGGACCCCACAAGTTCAGCCCTCTCCTTATTCATGGTGTGGATGATGTTTCTCTGAGTGTTGATGTAGAGAAAAGTCAGGATGAAGGCAGCCACTGCGCCGATGACGATCACGTGCAGTATTATTTTACGCTTGAGGCTCCAATCTTTGATATTCAACACTATTCCTTTGCCTGTGGGACTTGAGATTAATTCTATAGATATTATACAAAATGTAAAATCTATATGAAATATAAGATATTATTATACGGAATCCGAGGATTCAGGGCAAATCGAAAGAGAGGAGTAGATACGCCGATCGCGGCTGTTTATTCGGATTCTGGGAACACGGAAAAAAGACTATCCATTAGCGCAAAAAAATTTTTAAAAAGAGGGCGGATTTTCAGTTGTATAACCTTTTTCCGGAATAATACTCTGGCTGGATTCCTTCGGGGGGGTGAATTATGGGTTTTTTGTTTTGCTCTTAGTCTTGGCTTTGGTATTCTTTTTGTTCGAAATCTCGATAAGGTCTTGAAGGGTGATGTTCCCGAAATAATCTTTCAGGAGCTTGCTGGCTTTTTCCCATATGTCATGAGCCGCGCATATCAGCGTACGGTCGCAGTAATCTTCGTCTTCCACGCAATCAACCAGACAGCATGACCCTTCCAGAGCATGGAGTATTTCGCTGAGTTTGATCTTGGAGGGGTGACGGGCGAGCGTGTATCCTCCGCCGGCACCGCGAATGCTCTTTACAAGTTTGTTTATTTTGAGCGGGATGACGATCTGTTCTAGATAACGGATGGAAATATCTTCATTATCGGATACACTTTTTAAAATGACTGCTTCATTGCCGTTTTTGTAGTGATGGGCAAGATTGAGCATCAGGCGGGTTCCATATCGACCTTTGGTTGATAATTTTAACATGGCTTCCTCCCAAGGAAAAAATTTATTATCATATGAAATTGTATCTCTTCAAATCTGATGGTATCTAATTTCGGTTCTTTTTTCAACATAAATTTATCGAAATAATAAGATTTAATCAGGTCTTTTTTTTATAGTGAGTTAGGAAGAGATAATGCCATTGTTGAATACATTTTGTATTTTGAGGATCTAAAAAAACTATGGATTTTAACTTCTGAATGTGCGTTTGCGGAATAACCTTTACGTTTTGGATGCAATCATATAAAATTCAGAGTCATGAAAAAACTGTGCGGGATCCTCATTTGTCTTTTCTTGATAGGAGGGATGAGTTCGATGGGCGCATGTTCTGATGATAAAAAAAACGTTTTGGGAAGTCTGATACCGCAGGAGATTAACGGCTGGATGGTTAAAGAGAAAGATGTGCTTTATGATCCAGAGACGATTTTCGATTATATTGACGGGGCAGGGGAGGTCTACCGTTCTTATAATTTCAAGCGCCTTCTGGCCAGGCGTTTCTCAAAGAAAGGCCAGCCCGATCTGGTCGCGGATCTTTTCGAGATGCCCTCATCCAAAGATGCCTTCGGAGTGTTCACGCATGACCTTGAGGGCGAAGACGCGGGAGTCGGGAGGGGGTCGACGTACAAAGGCGGCCTTCTCTCATTCTGGAAAGGGCGTTTTTTTGTCTCCCTGTATGCGGAAGAGGAGACCGAAGAAGCCAAAAAGGCCTTATTCGCATTGAGCCAGAAAGTGGCTTCATCTATCGAAGAAAAAGGAAAGGAACCTGATATTGTTTCCTTTTTACCTGAGGAAGCGCGTGTTGAAAAAAGTGTCCATTATTTTCACAACCACTTGATCCTGAACTACCATTTTTATGTCTCGGATGAGAACATCCTTCTTCTCGACCAGGAGACTGAAGCGGCTCTCGGGACTTACAGGGAAAAAAATGAGAAGCTCTACCTTCTTGTCATTCGCTACCCTGAGAAATTAAAGACTTCCCGGGCTTATCAGAATTTTACAAACGTCTACATGCCGGATGCGAAGGAAGCGGGTCTTGTGCAGACAGAAGATGAGAAATGGACCACTGCCAGAGTCAAGGATGATATTTTGGTTGTCGTCTTCAACGCGCCTTCAGCCAATTTTGCGAAAAGAATGGTAGAAATGGTTTTAAGTCGGATAGATTGATCAAAATAGATTCATAGTTCACAAGGATTCTTTTTCAGACATCCAGTTTTTGCATCTGTTGACGAGAAAGCCCACATAAAAAGGAGGAAAGCATGGGGAAAAAGATCATCACAAGGCGGGATTTCTTCAAAGTGGCCGCTCTGACTCCTTTTGCGGGAGCTTGGGCGTGCAGTCCGAAATCGGTCAAAAAAGAGAAGTTAGTCCCAGAAACAGACAAATCTGGAAAAGTTAAAGTCGTTCTGATCAGAGACGAGAATGCGTTGGTCTCCTTCAAAAAGCCAAGCCCGGATGTTGTCCAGAGAATGTTGGATGAAGCCGTCTCAACTCTTTTTGACGTCAGGGACCCTGTTGAGGCCTGGAAGGGGATAATCAAGCCTTCGGATATAGTCGGCATCAAGAGCAACGTCTGGAGACCGATTCCGACAACACGCGAGGTGGAGCAGGCCATCAAGAAAAGAGTTATGGATGCAGGAGTTCCTGAAGAGAACATCGGTATCGATGACCGGGGGGTGAGAAGAAATCCGGTATTCCAGAATGCCACTGCAATCATCAACGCCAGGCCGGCGAGAACACATCACTGGTCGGGCATGGGCGGATGCATCAAGAATCATATCATGTTTGTGCCTCGGGCCTCGGCGTATCACGGCGATTCCTGTGCGGATTTAGCTTCACTCTGGACAGAATACAATCTCAAAGAGAGGACCAAACTGAATATTCTCCTCATGCTGAATCCGCTCTTCCACGGCATCGGCCCCCATCATTACAGCGATCGATATGTCTGGGAATACAAAGGAATCCTGGTCAGCCAGGACCCAGTGGCCGTTGACTCGATGGGAGTCCGGATCCTGCAGGCCAAGCGCCGTGAGTTTTTTGGCGAAGACAGGCCTCTCCAGCCTCCGGCCAAGCACATCGTTCTCGCCGAGACCCGGCATAACCTTGGATTTAGCAATCCAGACAGGATACAGCTCATCCGATTGGGCTGGAAAGACGGCATCCTGATTTAAAAATGAAAAAGGGGACAGGCTGCTTTTTTAAAAAGGTTGCCTGTTATTTATTCTCAATTATTCAGTAATGCTGTAATAATGTCATTGCGAGCGAAGCGTGGCAATCTCATACAGAGAAAGGAAGATAAAGGTTAAAAATGACATCTTCTTATATGAGATTGCCACGCTTCGCTCGCAATGACACCATCTTCTTCGATAGATAAAACAAAAGTAATACCGAATTACTGATCATACAGGCAGCTCCTCTCTTTTTTCCCATAAAATAAATGTCTCACCAATTGCCTGGAATAATTTGCTCAATTTTTTTTTGAGGTATAAGACTTTCAGGAGATTCTGTTTGTGTTTTTGCGATGCAAGAAGTGAGGATTTCGTTACCTGAACATTCTGCGAGCTTGATGTTATCTGCATACCCAAATCCTGCGATCCAGTTGAAGACCAAGGCAGCAAGGAATACAGACAGCAAGAGAATCGCTATTTTTGTTTTCAATCTCATTTTTCTTGTCCTCCCTTATTTTTTGCTTTTCGTCCGGTTTAATTTTCCTGAAATGAAAGATCAAAAGGGAATAAAAGGGATAATTTTCACTTCTTTTCCTCCTCGAGCTTTCGTACAACTTTCGTTCCCTTTGATTTTAACTGCTGGCAGTTTACTTTTAATCTTTTCTTTCATTTTCTCTCCAGCACCGTTCATGACTTTCAATCCCACGCACACGGCATCGTGAATTTCCTTATCCGAGAGGCCCAGTTTCCTTGCCTGTTTGAGATGATACTCGAGGCAAGGCAGGCAGTGGGCTGAAACAGATGCTCCAAGTGAGATCAATTCTTCTTGTTTCCTATCCATCATTCCCTCCATTTATTTCCAAACTGAGAAAATCAACTCAAAAATACCGCACCAGTTTTTCCAACTGAACATTTCTTTTCTTTACCTCTAAGTGTTTGACCATTGGTATAGCTGAACATGAACAGCAGTTGAAGAAGTCTTTCGTTTGTGGAATGGCGGGATCAATCTCGTGCCATTCAACTCGTTTAAATCCGAATTTCGAAAAAAACTCAGAAGCATCGATAGTCAAGAGATAAATCTTTTTTATGCTCCTTTTTCCGGCAAGATCGAGCATTCTTCTGATCAAAGTTTTCCCTAATCCTTGACCCTGTTGTTCCTTTTTGACAGCAAATGAATTGAGGAGACCGACTTTTCCGTGGACTTCAAGACCTGCACAGCCGATGATCTCTCGGCCTTCTTTGATAACAAAGAAATGACTGAGGTCTTGAGCGGAGCCGTCAAAAGGCAAGCCGCTGTCTCTCAACAAACAAAAAATTCCTGGAAGGTCGCTCACTTTCGCATTTTCTAGGATCATTTTTTCCTCCCATTAGTATTCATTGAAGTAGTTACTATCATCCGAGCAAAAAAAAATTATGGCAGCTTGTCCATCACTTGCTGATAGACCTTGCTCAATTTATCCAAGATGTCCTTGTCTACCATGTCGAATACTCTGCTTATGAATATTTCGTGCTGGACGTACTGCTCGATGATATACACGATTCCTGGATTTTTTGTTATTGCCACGTTTGCGTGATCGGCCGGAAAGGTGTAACCCACAAGAGCCTGTTTTGAGTCAACACTCAAGGCGATATCCTGGCAAGACGTACACACATCGCCTTTGTGAGAAGAGAGATTTCCGATCTCAATTTTGCCTTCCCCACAGTACACTCCATAGACAGAGACTTTTCTCTCCACTGCCTTGGCAAGCGCATCCTTGAAGAGCACAATATCTTTACCAAAACCTTCTAAATAAACATATTTTTGAGATTGAGAAATGAGCTGATCGGCGGCTTCGATAATTTGTTCTTTTCCCGAGATGTTCCAAACTCCTTGATCTTCTTTAGGCTTTTTGAGCTGGGATAATGCTTTTCTCAGAGAATCAATATTCTGTTTGTTTTCTTTTTCCTTTCTTTCCAAAAAGGATTCGAGGCTGACAGGTTTGATAAGGCTTATTTCTCCGTCTTGAGTGAGCACCAATCCTTTTGCCGAAAGTTTTTCAATGGTTTCATAGATGCGGGAACGCGGAACACCGGAAGCTTTGCTCAATTTATAACCGGTTGACGGGTATTCCGAGAGGATAGCGAGATAAGCTTTCGCTTCGTAGTTGGAGAGTCCTAATTTCTCTAAGTTTTTAATAATTTCTGCCTGGTCCACGTTAGTAACTCCTTCGGTGTATACTATAAGTATTTTTTGGCCATTTGTCAAGCTTTTTTTGAAAAAAAAGAAAAAAAAGGAGTTCGTGTACTTGCTCGATGATGATGTAACACTGCACGTGTGTCATTGCGAGCAACACAGCGATGTGGCAATCTCATAAAAAGAGAAATAAGGAGAGACTTATCATGTGTCATTGCGAGCGGAGCGCGGCAATCTCTTAAAGAAAATTCTGTCTTAGGGGATTGCCACGCTCCGCTCGCAATGATACGAGTGAAATGTTACCAATTGTTGAGTAAGCGGACCTGTATGTTTTCTATCTTGGGCCGAAGATCTTTGTCCCGATCCTGACGATGTTCGCTCCTTCCTCGACGGCGACCTTATAAGAGTTCGTCATCCCCATCGAAAGATACTTCATCTCGACGCCGGGAAGAGAAAGAGACCTCAGTTTCTCGAAAATTTTTCTGGTCTCCACGAAGTAGGGGCGGGCGTCTTCTGGGTCCCCGAACATCGGCCCCATGGTCATCAATCCCTGTATTTTGACGTTTTGAAAAGGAAGGATTTCACGGATAAAGCTTTCCGCCTCTTCGGGAAGAACGCCGTATTTCTGGGGCTCTTTTCCGCTGTTGATTTCCACGAGAACCGGCATGATTCTTCCGTACTGAGAGCATCTCTTATCGATTTCCTTGGTCAATTCTAAGGAGTCGACAGTCTCGATCATGTCGAATATCTGCACGGCCTTTTTCACCTTATTCCGCTGGAGGTGGCCGATAAAGTGCCATTTGACTAGAGGGCCCACGGTTTCAAAGGCAGCGAGAGCTTCCTGGACGTAGTTTTCTCCGATGATTTTTACTCCGGCTTCTGCAGCCCGCAGGATTTCTTTGGGTGTTCTGGCTTTGGCGGCGGCCATGAGTTCGACACCCGCAGGCAGTTCCTCGAGGATTTTTTTCACATTTTCTTCGATCATAACAGGAATTCCTGCGCCTTATCTTCTTCCCGAAGTTACATTAATCAAACCCATGAAAAAATTCAAGTCATAGGGGTGTCCCTGTGTTATAATGGGCTACTCATCAAGACTTATTCCTGGAGTGTATGTTTGATGATCGATAAAAAGAAACTCGAAGAAAAATTCATCGCTCATGACTTCACAGACTTCAAGTGGGTTGACCCGAAGAAGTTCGTGACCGCACAGTGGGTCCGGCTGAAATGCATGTTCGGTTGTGACGAATACGGGCGAACAGCAACCTGTCCACCCAACGCTCCGTCGATTTCTGAATGCGAACGGTTCTTCAGCGAGTATAAAAGTGCCGTTATCTTCCATTTTGAGAAAAAGGTGGAGAAGCCTGAAGACCGATTCAAATGGACGAGGAAAACAAACCTCCGACTTTTGAAGCTCGAGACGGAAGTTTTTACATCCGGCCACGAGAAGGCTTTTCTATTGTTCATGGACAGCTGCAATATCTGCAAGGAATGCCCGGGGACGAAGGAAAGCTGTTTAGAGCCGGAAATGTCTCGCCCCACGCCAGAGGCGATGTGTATAGATGTATACTCGACTGTGCGGCAGGCGGATTATTCGATACATGTCCTCTCGGATTATGCCCAGAAAATGAATCGGTATGCCTTTTTGCTGATAGAATAATTGAATGAGTGCCCTGGTAAGGGTCACCAGAACTTCGTCATTAAGATTTATTAAATGAGCATTAGGGAAAAGCTCGAAGATCGGGAAGCTCAAACTCTGTCTCCGAGGGCTTGTTTGAGTTCAAAGTCGAAAGGGAGGGAACGTCTGGAAAAGCCCCATTCACTGCGAACAGATTTCCAGCGGGACAGAGACCGGATCATCCACTGCAAATCCTTCCGAAGACTGAAGCACAAAACTCAGGTTTTCCTGGCTCCGTTCGGCGACCATTACAGGACCCGGCTGACTCACACACTCGAGGTCTCTCAGATCGCCCGCACCATTGCCAGGGCTCTTCTGCTGAACGAGGATCTCACCGAAGCCATCGCGTTGGGGCACGACCTCGGACACACTCCTTTCGGACATGCTGGGGAGGAAACTCTTGCCAAGCTCCTCCCCGGAGGATTCTCCCATTATGAACAGAGCCTCCGTGTCGTGGAAAAACTCGAGTATGAAGGCAAAGGGTTGAACCTGACCTACGAAGTCAGGGACGGGATATTCAAGCATTCCAAAGGCCGGGGAGAAATTCTCGATGATGAGAAAAAGAATATGCCCGAGACTCTGGAAGGACAGGTGGTCAGAGTCTCTGATATCATCGCCTATGTCAACCATGACATCGATGATGCCGTCCGGGCAGATGTGATACAAGAGAAAGATATCCCTGCGCATTTGATTCAGACATTGGGTAAATGGCATGCTTCCCGGATAGACAGGATGGTCGAAGATGTGGTGGAAGCCAGCTTGAGGTCAGGCCTGGAAAAAATCGCTATGAGCGATGAGATAAGGAGTGCGGTCGTGGAGCTCCGCGATTTTTTGTATGAAAGGGTTTATTTCAACACTCAATCAAGGGACGAGCTGGAGAAGACAGAAAAGATTATTACAGACCTGTACGGACATTTCCTGAAAAATCCTGATGAGCACATCAAGCCCTATCCCAAGGGGGATTCTTTAGAGAAGAGAGT
>JABAOC010000864.1_pt1 | contig 68970 bp, 77 predicted proteins | sample 7062161 | NCBI WGS metagenome assembly JABAOC01 (sample SAMN14538625, study PRJNA623070) | marine sediment metagenome | biome: marine biome [ENVO:00000428]; feature: marine pelagic biome [ENVO:01000023]; material: deep marine sediment [ENVO:00002113] | place: India: Gulf of Khambhat ... | reverse complement strand
CGCTGGCGCAAACCATCCTTCGTCAACGTCTTATCCGCAAGATTAACCAACAATTCATTACCATACAACTTACCCCACTAGAACTTTAAGGCATCAACCGTTAAAGCTTTTGCGAGGTTTCAACCCGTTAATGATTTCATAGAAGTTTCTGTAGATTTCTTCTAGACCACTAGCGACAAAGTCTGGTTTTTGACCGCTTTCATTGAGATTTTTAAGCGAGTAGAATTGTGAGGCGACGAAAACGGTTCTCAATCCTGCTGCCTGAGCCCCCTTAATGTCTTCTAGTGGACTGTCTCCGATGAAAATCGCTTCTTCTGCGTTAACCTGAAGTTTTTCTATGGTGTCGTGAAAGATTCGTGTATGTGGCTTTCTCCACCCGTTTTCTTCTGAAACCACGACAGCGTTGAAAAATTGGTTTATACCTAGGTTTCTGAGGCTTGCGTAAATCACAGGCGCGTACGTGAAGTTAGTAACTAAACCGAGCTTGTATTGCTCTTTTATCCGGCCGAGCAGTTTCTTGGCGTATGGTCTTAGCTCTAGAGACTCTAAGTACTGCTCGAAGAAAACATTCAACGCTGTTTTGATCCGAGAGTCTTCTTGGTTCACAGTACACCCAAGACTGTTTAGCGCTTCGCAAATCCAAACTGTATTCGTTACCTCCCTGAATTGTTCATATCTAACCGCGCGGTATTTCCCATGAGACTGCGCGTAAGCTTCCAGAAACTCTGGCAACCCTATCTCGAACCCCATGTCCGTTAGAGCTTTATACAGGGTTCTCTGTGATGCCTCCATGTTGTAATAGTTTGCATTTACCAGTGTGCCGATGTAGTCTGTTATCACCGCTTTGAAGCGAGCCACCTTTGTTTCACTCTTTTTTGGTTTATGTAATCTTTTGCATTTTAGTTTTAGTGTAATAAACATACTTTTAGCGTTTTATTAATGCATTTTTAACGGAACATGCTAATGCAGTATATTTGCATGAATAGGCGAAAAAAATCTGAACAGAATGAGACGTAACCAATATTATTTTCATGGTGGGTTCAGTTTTCTTCGTGGTCGGCATATTATCGTACTTGGTTACGAGCAGAGAATCCAATTTATTCCTTTTAATTTCCTACATCGCATACCCCACTGAAACAATGTTTCCAGCGCCATAACTTCTACTACTCAGTGTTATGCTCATTGTTGCCAGCACAAGATTAGTACTACAACTGTCACCTAGCCTGAAACTAGCACTTTAAAAAAACTACTCAAATCCAAAGAAACATAAAACATGATGAGATCGCAACAAACGTAAATTGAATAAACCATGAACACGCCGAACAAGCGAATCGCCTCAAAACGGATAAAAACACCAAAAAGTAAACATGTACATGGATTTTCTACTTGCGCTTCAGAGTCTTAATTATATGAAGTTATTTTTGGCTACCCTTCGGATTTCTTCAGCAATCTTGGTGCCACGAAGTTTTGTGATATCTCCAATAGCGTCTTCCACATCAGGGTCATAAGCGATTCCCGTCAGAAACTTGAGACCAAGGTTCTTCGTCTGCCGTTGGATGTTTGTCGCTTTGTCCATTTTCATGTTTTCCACAATGCCAATAATTGGAACCTGCAAATCCTGCAGTAACCGAACCTGCTTCTTCACGGTTTCAAAAGCCAAATGCGAAGGCGTTGTTACTATAAAAAATTCTATGTGTTTCACCAGCCTTATAAGGTCAAGCACCGCGTCGCTAATGCCAGGTGGCATGTCAAGCACTAGGAAATCTAATTCACCCCACTGGGTAACAGCAAGCAACTCGATCAACGCGTTTGAAACATCTGCTCCTCGCAACGGCGTAGCTTTATCGCCGGAGAAGTGTATGAGCGACATGTAAGCTAAGCCTTTCATTATTGGCGGGATTATGCCCTTGTCCTCTTCAGGTTGGACATTTTTGAGGCCCATAATTAAATGAGTAGAGGGACTAGTAAAGTCCAAGTCGAAGAGCCCGACTTTACATCCTCCTTGGGATAGTGCTAAAGCGAGCGTGGTTGCTACGAGGCTTTTGCCTACACCGCCTTTACCACTTGAAACGGCTATTATCCTGCCTATTCGGCTTAGCCTTTTATTTATAACGCTTGTTCGCGGATCCATTGCGTTCATCGGACTCCCTTTACATTTTCAAGCCAGACTCCGCGTCCTTCGGAGATTTCGAAGTCGGGACTTCCACATTTCGGGCACTTGATATAAGAGTGCACGACTTCAGGAACAAAGTGTATAGCCTCCGCGGTGTTCACGTCAAGTTTGCTCCTACTGAAAAGCCAAATGTTCTCACAAACGCGGCACTTGAGTGTTGTCTTCGCTCTTGAAATTCGGAACGTTGTGTTATCGAACCCCGGTGGCTTTAGCTGTGAAAGCGCAAAACGAAATATTTTCTGTTCCACCTGTTGCAACTCGCCAATTTTAATATCTATTTCTCTAATTTCTCGGAGTTGCTCTTTTTCAGCGACCTGCTGTGCAGCTGTGATAACTGCTTCAGCTAAAGCCCATTCATGCATAAACAGCCTTAAGGAAAAGCAGTTTAAAAGAATATTGTAAAATCTCTAAGGATAGTTTTTTCTATTTTAAGAAGAAACTACCCACTCTCCATTTAATAAAGGCTGAAACTCGCTTCCCCCAAAGTTTGTTGGCCGGTAAGAGTTATTAACCGAAAATGCACTTAACGTAGGCTATGCCAAATAAAGTTCGTTGCGCACATATTCTTGTCAAGTCTGAAAATGAAGCTAGAGCTGTGTTAGAGCGGTTGAAGAGGGGTGAGAAGTTTGGGAATGTTGCTTGTGCGGTTTCTCGCTGCCCTTCGAGTAAAAAAGGCGGCGACCTTGGAATGTTCGCTCGAGGCAAGATGGTTAAGGAGTTTGAGAGAGCTGCTTTTGCGCTTCAGAAAGGCCAGGTTTCAGGCATCGTTAAGACGCAGTTTGGCTATCATATACTCAAGCGTTTAGAGTAGTTTTTAAAATTTAAACCTTTAACCTGAGAAAAATATGTCTTTTGAAGCTATATTTATATCAGACGCGCTACACAGAATAGAAGCGTAGAACCCTAACCGCAGCGTAGAAGCCACATGGGGTAAGTTAAATAACTCAGTAAAAAAGGGAGGTGAAATGATGGCGAGAGATCTTGTCTGTGGAATGGATGTAGATGAAAAAACCGCGCAATATACAACGACGTACAAAGGAAAAACATATCACTTCTGTGCGCCAGGCTGCAAGAAAACATTCGAAGAGAATCCTGAAAAATTCGTTGGCGGCTAGTATTGTCATTCAGGTCACAGCTGCTTCAGAAGTCACTGACTAGATACTTCCGGTATTGTTCAAGCAGCATTTTTCTCTTTTAATTTTCGAGCTTTATCTTTTTCTAGGGCTTTTTCAACTTCTTCGCGTATAGTAAAGCCGCCGATGTGCAATATGGGCTCCTTTGTTTCTGGATCTGTAACCATAGTCGCCGTGCAAGGGTAACTGTGATGTGCCTTGGCAATGGCGTCGTACAAAACGTCTTGTTTGGTTGAAACGCCAGCTAGCTTTCTGGCTACGTACCATGTGGAGCCGCATGGAGCGCTTCGTCTGACAGACGCGTACTCGATGACTTCGTCTTTACCGATTTTCATGGTTGATATTTCAAGCAGCGGACGTCCCACTTTCGTCTCTTCAATAAATCTTAAGATGGTAGGCTTATCCTTTTCAGGTTCTAGGGTGCAGAACGGCTTTGGAAACACGCATTCAAGCCGGAGTTCCCTGCACTTCTCTTCAAGCTGATTCTTGATACCCAGGGGCACTTCTTGCCAGTCTTCTATGGGTGCGATTAATGCTTTGATTCCCGCGTTCTTTATGTGCTGAGGCAACTCCAATAGCAAGTCTTTGTGCAGTCCAGACGCTAAACATATGTCGGCTTTCGGCAGCTTCCGAGGCATGTAATCTTCGGGGTTATCTATGAAAGCAGGCAACTCGGCGGGGTCTGGCAGTTGAATTGCTGCGCGAACGTTGCGCACGAAACTGTAGACGTCGTATTTGCATGATTCACAGTAAAGTCCACAGGACTGGCAGAAACATGGGTCATTTATTAGGTTTCGAATTACGCGTTCCATGAAGTCTTTGCTGTAGACGAAGACTAGCGAAAGATTTTCTTTGCCGGCTGTTTGGTTCATGTGGGGTAGCTCCTAGAAGGCGCCGAGAAGCACATGCTCCGCGAACAGGTCCTCGTTGAACGCACCTACAAACTCGATTTTTTCGTTGATTATTATTTTCGGGACGCCCATGACCGCGTATTTCTGGGCGAGCTGCGGAAATTCGCTACCATCTATGACGTCTGCCCTAACTAAGTCGCTTTCAACTGCCAACTTGTGCGCAATCTCGGCAGCCATGGGACAGTGATTGCAAGTTAAGCTTACAAAAACTTGAATGTGTACAGGGACTTTTACTTCAGCGAGAATCTGCTTTGTTTTACCTGTAAGGTTTGTTTTGCCCTTTGAGACGTTTATAACAGCTGCTATTAAGGTCTGCAACTCGTACCCGTAAGGTATGCCGTAGATTCTTATGCCGTAGTCTTTTTCGCCGATAACCGCCAGCGCAGGTATCTTTTCCACTCCGTATTCTTTTGCTTTTTGAGCGTCAGCCACAAAATCATAAACCTCAACCGTGATTTTATCGTTCAGAGTTGCTAGTTCTTGGACCAGTTGTCGGGTGTCAGAGCAGAACCGGCACTCGATTTCTTGGGTAAACATCAAAATTCTCACCGGCTTCTCCAGTTTCTCTCCGAAATCTTTTTTGAGCAACTCTTTTTTGTCGTCAGGTATCAAACCCATGCTTTTTTCCTCCAAAAAAATCGCTTGCTAACATTTAAGGGAAAGGCGATTATTGCTTTATCAATACTGAGGATTCCTTACATATTATCTTTGTGTGATTTTTATGTTTGGATTTTTCATGTAGCGTGTTGGACGAAACGCATATAAGAGTATGCGAGTATGCAGTTTTTTGCTGGTTTTAGCAAGAATAGCGAGTTGTCAAAGTATGGAAAAAAAGGAAAGGATTAGGGAGTTGAAAAATTGATGAAAATTAACGCGAAAGCGAAGCTGGTTGAAGGTTTCCAAATTATTCTTGACGATGGACATTCTCATTCTGTAGTGGTTGATTTGCCTCCAGAGTTGGGAACTGGTTTGGGACCTACGTCACTTGAGGTCTGCGTGATGAGCCATGCTGGCTGCTACGTGACAATTTCCGCTTTGACTGCTAAGAAAATGCGGCTTGCTCTCAAAGGATTAACGGTTGAAGTGGAAGCAGTAAAAACTGATGAGGCTGGCACTATAACTGAAGAAACCTTTAACGTCGAAATTAAGGCTGATGCTCCCGCTGACAGAATCAGAAGACTTCATGAGTTGACAGTGAAAAACTGTCCTGTTGACATACTCCTGAAAAAAGCTGGAGTTAAAATCGAGTATAATTTGAAAATTGTAAAAGAGTGAAAAATAGTGAATAGAGTTGCTTTAGCTGGAGGAATAAACTGGGTTGGCGTCGTCGATTGGAACATACGTGATTTCCATGGTTATGTTACCCGAAGAGGAACAAGCTATAACGCTTACCTTATTCAAGACGAGAAAATAGCGCTAGTAGACACTGTGAAACACAAGTTTTCCAGCGAGTTGTAACGGAACATATGTGAACTTGTAGACCCTGCAAAAATAGATTACATAATAGTCAACCACGTGGAAATGGACCATTCAAGCAGCTTGCCTGTGATAGCTAAGTACGCGAAAAACGCTACTATCATTGCTTCCCAACGTGGAAAAGATGCCATAATCGAACATTACGGCGCAGACTTTGACATTCAAGTGGTTAAGACGGGTGATACGTTTAAACTTGGAAAGCGCAGGCTTAGTTTTATTGAAGCGCCTATGCTGCATTGGCCGGATAGCATGTTCACTTATGGAGTTGAAGACAAAATCCTGATGCCCAACGACGCCTTCGGACAGCATCTTGCTTCTGCACAGCGGTTCGATGATGAAGTTGACGACCACGTATTGATGTGGGAAGCTACAACTTACTAAGCTAATATACTGATGCCATTGGCGCCGCTTATAAAACGCAAAATTCAAGAAATAGTAAAGATGAGTATTCCCATCGAAATGATAACGCCGAGCCACGGTATAATCTGGCGTTCAGACCCTTCTAAGATAATAAAGGCTTACACGGATTGGAGCTCAAATGCTTCCAAAAACAAAGTAGTCATAGTTTTTGACACTATGGTGGGAAGCACCGAGAAGATGGCGCGCGCAATAGCCGAAGGCGTAACCAGCCAAGGTGTAGTTGTGAAAGTTCTGAAGCTTCGAGCGGCAACCCGCACAGAAGCCGTGACCGAAATCTTAGATGCTAAAGCTGTGATTGTTGGTTCGCCAACACTTAACAACGGTATTTTCCCCACAATAGGCTCCTTCTTAACTTACACAATAGGATTGAAGCCGAAAGACAAATTATGGAACTTTTTCGGCTCTTATGGCTGGGAAGGCGGCGAAGTCAAAAACATGATTGAAATGTCTAGGAAAGCAGGATTCCAGATAAACGAGCAAAGCGTAGAAGTGAAGTACATTCCATAAAGTTATGACTTGAAGAAGTGTTTTGAGTTCGGTCAGCAAATAGCCGCGAAAATCGCTGCCTAACCTTTCTATTCTTTGTGAAGGAATTTAGGGACAAGTTAGAGACGACGGCTTTTTTCTTGATTTTTTCTTGAAAATATGCATATCTCATAAATAACTTTCTGCCAAGAAAAAATAAAATTTTTAGAGCTTGTTGGAAAATTTGTGAGTTTATTATGTTTCGGCGTTGAATTAAGTGGTTACTGTTTTTCTAAGAATTGGCTTTTTGGTGCTCCGCAAACTGGGCAAGTCCAGCTTACAGGTAGTTGCTCGAAGGTTGTTCCTGCTGGTATGTTGTTTTCTGGGTCTCCTTTTTCTGGGTCGTAGATATAGCCGCAGACTGTGCATTCCCATTTATTCATCTTTCATTCCTCGCTGTGTAACTTAGCGGTGTTTAATCTTATATAAGGTGTGCCGTCATAAGACCGGCTTTTTGAAAAAAGGAAAAGTGAGGAAGTTGTTGTTTTACATGTTTTTAGGTTAGTGCTTTCAGTTTTTGGATGAGTTCGCTTCTCATTTCGGGGCTTTCATTGATTTCTTTGCGGGCTTTTCGCCAGTCTGCTGAGCAGCGTCCATATCTGGATTGTTCACCTATGTAATTGTGTATGACTTTGTCAATCTTGTTTTTGTTGTCGTCTGCAACGTTTACTTTAGCTTCTTTTAAAAGTCCATTGAACCATTTCCAGCAACCCAAAAAATTCACCATCCTAAAACCTAGGTAGCGTCTGATATAATGTTTTTTAGTGGCTCCAGAGATTAGCATGAAATAAAAAAGTTTGGTGGTTAGGTTGGTTTAAAGAACTTCTCTTTTGGTGCGCCGCAGATTGGGCATTTGTCAGGTGCTTCGCCTTCTACAGTATTTCCACATATTCCGCAAACGTAATAGTCTACTTTCTCGATTGGATTATTGGTTTTTATGGCGTCTATTGCTTTTGCAAATAGTTTAGCATGTATTTGTTCTACTTGGTTTGCAACATCGAAGCTCCATGCGGCTTGCTTGTTTCCCTCTTGTTTCGCGGTGTCTATATATTTTGGGTACATTTCTTTAAATTCGAAGGTTTCGCCGGAAACTGCTGCGTTCAAGTTTTCCAACGTTGATTGAATTTGCCCAGTTATTCTCAGATGGTTTAGAGCATGAACTGTTTCGGCTTCTGCTGCTGCTTTGAAAAGCTTTGCTATCTGCGTGAAACCTTCTTCTTCAGCTTCCTTGGCGAAAGCTAGGTATTTTCGGTTAGCTTGCGATTCACCTGCAAATGCAGCTTTCAAATTTTTTTTCGTCTTGACCATAACAAAATTCTCCTGACATAATACTCAGTAAAGTTAGTTATAAGCGATTCTGACTATGCAGGTACATGTTGCGTTGGGTTTTCCTTGAAGCGCAATAATTGCCTGTACCCTGTATTATATTGGATTATCTAAAGAAAAATGGAGAGCGCCGGTGCGGTCAGCGCTTTTTCTTGTTTACGGAGGTGTTATTTTTATGGCTGAGGTAGGGCATTGCATCTCGCAGGCCAAGCATTGGATGCAGTCTGTTTCTCTGGCTGGGTCGGATTTTTTCTCAGAAGTTTGATGTCCGGGTGTGTCTGCCCAGTCAAAAAGGGACATAGGACAAACGTCTATGCATACACCGTCTCCTGTGCATATATCCCAGTCAACGGCAACGTTGGTTCCGTGTATGCCCAGTTTATTGGGTGGTTCTACGGGTCCCCAGACTTTGTGTCCATTGTGTTCACTTACAACTTTTCTGTTGTTCTGAAAATCTGGATCTATGGGCAAAAACTTTCACCATCTCTAGTGCAGGCAGAATGGTAAATATTAGATTTTCTACCCGATTATACTTTCAAGTCAAGTTAAGACAAATAGCAAGTTACCATCAGTAGTCTACCGTAATCATAATTAGCTAGCTCAAAAAAAGGAGCCAATAGCTTTGTTTCAGTTTTTGAAAGCCGCCAAGCTTATGTATAGTTGGTCAGAATAAGGTGCTACAGGAAAAGTCTGAGTCTTCATAGTGATTTTGGAGAATATAATCCAGTGGTTCCGCGGTAAAGTCTTTTTTTATCAGAATAGTCAGGAAAGACGGCAAATTCTATTTTCCAAAACTAGACCCTGGCTAAACAGATTTTTAGAGATAGGTTACTGAGTTAAAGCGAGCAAAAGTTAGAGAATAGATAAACTTGAGTTCATTCTAACACGAAATGTACAATTTAAATCCCAAGAACTGAAACTGCAGTTAATTCTTTAAAGCAAAGGCATCGTGCAAGGCGAAAAATTACCTTTCACATGAAAAGCCAGACTATGACTAAAAAGTTATATTCGCGTTAAAGCTAAGAATAGCAAGTGAGAAAATGCAGTTTTCTAAGGTTTCAGGACAAAACAAGCAACATAAGGTTATTGTTTATGCACTAAGCACATGTGCATGGTGCAAAATGACCAAGCAGTTTTTAAGAGATAACGATGTCGAATACGAGTACATAGACGTGGATCTTTGCCAAGAAGAGGATAAGCAGAAAATTCGCGAGCACATCCAAAGCAAAGGCGGACCCCTCAGCTACCCCGCCATAATCGTAGACGATAATATGTTAATAACTGGTTTTCGCAAAGACAAACTTAAAGAGGCGCTTGGAATATGACTGAGATAACATTAGAAATGGTGCGGCAAAGAGCCGAAGCGGATGCCAGAACCTACGGGTACTTTTTAAATCCTGATCCCAAGTTCCTCCAAAGCCTCCTAGAAGGGCTGAAACAAAACGAAGAACGATACGGTTACCCCTCATGCCCATGCAGACTTGCGTCTGGAAAATTCGATTTTGATAGGGACATAATCTGCCCTTGCGATTATCGAGACCCTGATGTCGCAGAATTTGGAACCTGCTACTGTGCACTTTATGTAAGAAAGGATGTAACTGAAAGCAAAACCATGCTAAGACCAGTTGCTGAACGGAGACCCTTAGAAAAACAGTCAAAAGCTTACAGCGCCACGATAGCAACTACAGAAAAAAAAACTGCAGCAACTAAAGATGAAGAAGCCAAACAATATGGAACCAAAAAAAAGCTGTGGTACTGTAAACAATGCGGTTATGTCGTTTTCAGGGATGAACCACCGTACACGTGCCCAATATGCAAAGCAAAAAAAGAAATGTTCGCGGAAATAAAAACGCGAATCAATTTCACCGGATAGCCTCTAATTTATTTCAAAATTTCTATTTCAATTTTCTTCCAGTCTTCTCTTATTCCTTTCAGCGAAGTCACAGCGCCAACTACTGACCCACCCACAATTTTCTCTACAAACTCGTTGAGCGGTATTTTCTCACCGTCAACTTTAAGCTTCACACTCATAAACTTCACCTCACATTATTTTTGCAACCTGAATAGTAAAAGTTTTTGTAGAGAGGAAAGAACGTTTATGAAAAGGGGTCTATCCGTGATTAAACCCGAAATTTACTTAGAACTCAAAGCCCGAGCACAGAAAGTAATGGAACTGCTCGAAAAAGAGTACATAGAAGCAAAGATTGCGTTAAACTACAAGAACCCGCTCGAACTGCTCATAGCCACTATGCTCTCAGCTCAAGCTACCGATGAACAAATAAACGCTATAACACCAAAACTATTTCAAAAATACAAAACAGCCAAAGATTACGCAAATGCAAACTTAATTGAACTGGAACAAGACATCAAATCGTCTGGGTTCTACCATAACAAAGCCAAAAACCTGAAAAACTCCGCCAACCTTTTGGTTGAAAAATTCAATTCACAAGTTCCCAAAACAATGAAAGAATTGGTGGAACTTCCAGGAGTAGCAAGAAAAACCGCCAACATAGTTTTGTTCAACGCTTACGGCATCATTGCGGGAGTAGCTGTGGATACTCACGTGCGCAGGCTCGCTCAGAGGCTTGGATTAACCGAAAACAACAATCAAGACAAAATTGAAAAAGACTTGATGAACATTGTTTCCAAAGACAAGTGGATGCGCATCACAGACCTTCTGATTTTCCACGGTAGACACGTATGCAACGCAAGAAAACCTCATTGTGACGCGTGCATACTAAACAAGATTTGTCCGTCCGCTTTCACTTTCAGCTGAAAAACAAATTTTTTTAAAAGAACATACTCTCTTAGAAATTAAGAACGATTTTGAAAAGGCTAATCAAACCAAGCTTTTAGACTAAACACCAGACTTCTTTGTCCGACATTGAATTAAAACCGCGAAGCCCACAAAAATTTTCTCGGCGGCAAATAGTCTGCGTCATTTTCGTCGGCGCCTTAACATATAGATGCCCGCAATAGATCTATACTATGAATAAAATGAAACCGCCTTTCATAAAATTAATTAGGATGCGGGCAACGCTTATTATTTCTTTTTCATCCACACCGTATAGAAATAGCGTTTAACGCCATCGCCTTCAATTGAAGAATAATGTCTAACCTCATTTATTTTAAAACGAACTGAGAATAGGCTTATTAGTTGTTTTGCTGTGAAGTGGTTCCAAGCTTTCCCGTTTTTGTAGCTAAAGCAGGTAAGCAGGTAGTCGCCCCCCTTTTTTAGAACACGGTATACACCCTTAATGAAGGTGGGTCTATCCATAGTTTCTACATGATGAAAGCATCCCATATCAAAAATAAATTCGAACTCTTCGTCTCTAAAGGAAAGATCAACGAAGCTTTCAATAACGAAATTAGTCTGAGCTTTTGTGTGTTCAGCTTTCGCCTTAGCATATTGTATAGCCTTCTTTGAGACATCAATTCCAGTTACTTCGAATCCGTTTTCGGCGAGATAAATCATGTTGGTTCCAACGCCGCAACAGAGGTCCAACGTCTTGCCTTTGATTATTAGTCCTTTCTCAACAAACTCAACAAGAATTGGTCTAGGTTTGCCGAGTTCCCACCCCAAAGATCTCAGCGGGTACCTTCGGTAAATTTGATCCCATTCATTGTAATTTGAACCCGTAGAACCTTTGCCTCCCTTCTAAATATTGGGCTGAACGAGATTTTAATTTGTGCCCTCCAACATTGAAGCGCAATAGTAGTTTACAAGATTATTTTGATACGATTTGGCGCATAAAAGTTATTAATGTGAATTAAGCTTTTTCCGTGTGCAACGGTGAATTGTTGCGTGTCCTTTGAAATCCAAGAATTGCCTGATGTTATAAGAGTAGTTGTCCTATTGAATCTCACGAAGGGCAACAAAATTCGAAAAAACATGCTAAAACGCCGCCTCGACAAGGTTTGTTCAAGCTACACTTGTATAGAAATGAATGAGCTTGAGGAAGCCTTGAAGGAAATGTCTTCTGAAGGTCTGATTACAGAAAGTGATGGTTCTGTCCAGTTAACTAAGCAAGGAAAAATAATGGGAAAAGAATGGGAAAGTCTCCTTTTAAAGAAAGAGCCCATAATGGAGATTGTAGCGGGACTAGTTGACGGTTCCATAACAGGAATAGTTGTAATCTTATCCGCATTTATTGCAGCTTTAACAACTCAACTAACGATTTTCGCGGCGTTCTTGACCCTAAGCGCGGTCGCCATCACTAATTTTTCCAGTTTTCTCTTAGGTGGGATCACAGAAGACTTGGCTGACATCATGACTCTGCAAAACTTGATGAATTTCAGCGTAAGCGACATCCCAGATAGGACGGAGCGAAACAAATCGTTATTTCTGATAAAAAAGCTTTTCATCTTGTTGGACAAAGAGATACACCGTTCTAATCTTTACGCAGCGATAATATGCGGCACCACGACGTTTATAGCAGGTAGCATACCTATACTAACCTTCATACTGTTACCTGGTCCACTTAATGCTATAGTATCTTTAACTATAGTCGCCGTCATAGTAGGTATATTCCTAGTACGTTACCGCTCAAAAAAGACTCGAGTGAACTGGAAAATAACCTTCTTCGAAACCGTAGCCATAATCACGATAGCGACTATTGCGTCATTGATCTTAGGTGGCATAACATAGAAAAGATCACTTTTCAACCTGAAAAATATGTTTATGTTCAACCATCATGCACTTGTTCATAACCACAACTAATCCAGCTTTTTGCGCTGCCTCAGCAGCCTCCTCGTTAACTATACCTAACTGCATCCACACCACTTGCAGTGTTCCATACAGCTTTTTTAGCTTGATAGCTTGCTCCACGATATGCGGCACATCCTCAGAAGGTCGAAATATGTCAACAACCTCTATGGTTTTCTGAATTTCAGGCGGGATGTCAAGAAGGCTTTTGTAGCTTTTTTCGCCAAGAACCTCATCTGCAAAAGGGTTTACAGGTATTATGCGGAAGCCATGCGCTTTTAGGTATGCACTTACTCTATAGCTATACTTGTCAAGATCTCGCGATATGCCTACTACGGCGACTGTCTTATATATCTTAAGGAAGTCTTCAATATTGCTTCGGCGCAAATGCTTTCTTCCTCGGTACTGAAGATATTTAGAAGTCTTGCTTTTAATAATTCAGTTTTTAGTTAAGTTGAACGGCAAAAAGCGCATATTTCAGCAATATTTTGCGAAATCCTCTTCTGACAGAACTTACACATTAGTCCTTGTTTTCGAATAACTTTACATGTTTGGCATAAGAGTCTAAGAATTTCGGTAGTTTGATGAGGTTTTCCGCATAGAAGCAAGTGTACAGTTTGGTCTACGAGCTTTTGCACTTCGGGCAAGTTTTCGATCATTAATATGTTTCCTCGATTTCTTGTTGTGTACCTGCTTATTGCTGATTGGGACAAACCAAGAAGTTCTGCAACCTGTTTTTCTTTCATTCCATGTTTTTCTATTATGGTTCTGGCCATTAGGGCTCTTATTGCGGGCAAAACTGTTTGGACGCCGACTTCACAAGGTAAAAACAATATAGTCCACCAATTCCATATTTTTCCTAGAAACGTATATAAATATGACGCATGTCATAATTTTATGACGCGTGTCATGACGGGGAAATCTCCTTTAAGAAATCTTTTTCACCCAATCTCTCACTCCTTCCCGTCAGGACACCGTTAGAGGGGAATATCAAATGAGAGCGGCAGCATCTACAAATAGAACCGCACCAAAAAACAATGATTTGGCGGAAATGCTCGGCACGTTGGATGCTGAATGCAGAAACTGCGCACCATTAACACCACTTATGTGCATAACCCGATGCAATATTTGGAAATTAAGAAACGAGTTGAGAAGACTGCGTGAAAGCATGGATAACCCGAATTTCATAAAAGATTTGTTAAACGTTCTAAAAAATGAAACGCGACTAAATATTCTAACAAAAATAGTAAAGACACATTATTCTATAGAGCAACTTCAGCAGGAACTTAAGAAAGCAGGCTACACACACAGCCAAAACACAATCAACGGGGAATATTTACAACCCTTAATGGATGTTGGACTAGCCACTGAAACAGGAGACGAATACTACGCAACGATGTTCGGAGACAGACTTACAGAGATTCTTGAAGATTTTCATGAGTTCGTTAACGTTTTACCGGCGCATTCTGAATGCTATGAAGAAACTCTTCTCAGTGAACTGTTGTTCGGACCTAAGACATTCCAACAGGTAGAGACGTTCTTATCGCCAAAAGTTTCCTCTCGAGTTCTGAAACGGTTAAAAACAGCGGGACTTATAGAAACCCCTGAAGAAAGAGACTACGTTTTCTTCTTTAGGTCCAAACGTGACCCAAGAAAGGAGAAACTTGAGGGGACCGAGAGAAAAGTATACAATGCTATTCCTGATGAAGGAATTTCGGCGAAGAAACTGGCTGAAAAAATAAAGCTTTCTATAAGAGGAGTCTACAAGTACTTGAGAGGGCTGAAAGGGAAAAAACTCATTTTCACGAGAAAAACTCCAAAATTATATAGCTTAACCATTAAAGGTAAAGAGCTAGCGGTCTTGCTACAAGGTTTGCAGAACTTGGTTGAAGAAACCTGGAATTCTTCAGAACAAATAGTCAGCAAAGAAAAATCTTAGCTGATTTTAGCCAATTTTATATGTTCTTTTAAAGCAGTTCATAGATTTAGAAAATGGGTTTAGCTGCTCAGCCTCCGGGGGCTCCGTGGAACGGCGCGTTTTCCCATAAAAGTTGCCACCAATCCCATTCGGTTATTGTTTCACCGTGGATTATTATCTCGAGAACCAAATTCAGCATAGCATGGTGCCTTTTCTCGTCAGTTAATACCGATTCGAGAAGGAACTTGACCTTCTTGTCCTCGATTTTAGGAAGTTTATCTTCTATTTTTTTGATTAGCTCAGCCTCTAATCTTATGTGTTTCTCTACAAGTTCTCTTTGACTGTCAAGGTCTTCTTGAGTCAACGCTTGAGAAACCTTTGTCAGTAACATAAGAGCTGCAGAGTATAATTCCGCGTGTTTCTTGGAATCTAATGATATTCCTTTTAGGACGCCTTTAACGGGCGGGTTGTTGATGTCAGCTATGCCTTTATTTAATGAATTCACAATTTCATTCTCAAGAATTATCTGTCGTTTTATGAATTCAACTAGTTCATTTTCCGAGTTTGAAGCCAATTTCATTCGCCTCCTTTTTTAACCATATTAGGTTTGATGCATAAGGGTTTCGGAAACTCGCCTTCCAAAATCGCGGCACTTGTCGAGCGTTTTTCCATCTGGAATATATCTTGCCAGCAATGGCGGTTCAATCACTTGCATTTCAAATTTGTTTTTCATAATTTCGAGAAGCAATTTTGGAGCTTCGCCACTCCAGCCGTAAGAACCGAAAGCAGCGCCCATTTTACCCTTCAGACTTATACTTTTGGATTCAGCTATATCAAAAAGCTTCTTCATGTCTATTGGCATATCGTTGTGATACGTCGGCGCCCCTAAAATTATTGCATCAAAATTCTCCAAGTCTTCAGCTTCAACGTGATAAGTGAACTCCACATCAGACTTGCCCGTGTTTTTTGCTCCTTCAGCCACAGCGTTAGCCATTTTTTCCGTGTTTCCGCTTCGGCTATAAAAAAGAACAAGAATTTTCGACATAAAATCATCTCAATGAAATTATAAAACCAAATCATATGAAGCTTTTGCAAAATAGCAGACGTAATGCTAAACACCTTCAAACTCATGATTAAGACAAACATCAAGGAATTTACAGTTGAACTGAATGAAATTAACGCCAAAAATCATAACTTCATATAGAGAAAGAGCGCTATCTTTGCCTCCACTCCATGCAAAAACCAACTTTTTCCTTCACAAATAATAAGCTTCTCGGGCTCGATGAACTTGAACTAGTTTAAATATTTCACAAATGCCACTTATACCTAATGGTAAACGGCATGAAGGTACTCCTTGTCAATCCCCCCCAGACATTTTATCCGGGCTCAGACCCGCCGTCAGGGAATCTTCCTCTAGGTCTGATGTATATAGCAGCCGTTCTTGATGAAGCAGGGTACAAAGTAGAAATCTTGGATGCCTTTATGGAAGGATCTTCCTTTAGAAAGAAAGGGGAAGTCACGAACGTTGGTATGCCTTATGGAAAATTAAAAGAGGAAGTCCAGAGAAGAAAACCAAGCATCGTGGGCATAGCGAATCCTTTCACATGTCAAGTGGAGCACGCGATTAAAGTTGGCAACATTGTAAAAGAGGTAGATTCAAGCATTGTAACGGTTGCTGGTGGACCTCATGTTTCTGCAGTACCAATGGAATTCATGGATGAAGCAGAAAGCATCGACATCTCGGTTATTGGGGAAGGGGATTACGCGATGCTTGATATCGCCAAGTTCTGTGAGGGAAATAATAGGATAAGCGACATCAAGGGAATTGTCTACCGCAAGAATGGTGCAATAAAGCAGAATGCCCCAAGACCCTTAATAAATAACTTGGATGAACTTCCTTTTCCCGCTTATCACTTGGTTGACATGGAACAATACCTTGGTCCTAATAAGATAGAATACCGCAGCTTCAAGAACCGGGCTATATCCATGATAACTAGCAGGGGCTGCCCCTTTAACTGCAATTTCTGCTCAGTTCACCTACACATGGGAAAAAAGTTCAGAGCCCACTCAGTAGACTACGTGATAAACCATATAGAACATGTAGTAAACAAGTACAAAGTCAAGACCATATTCTTTGAAGATGACAATCTAACATTTGACCTGAAAAGGTTCGAGGCAATTTGCAACCAAATAATTGAAAAACGCATCAAGTTTGGTTGGGAAACACCGAACGGAATAAGAGCAGACTACCTGACTAGGAACCTGTTAGAGAAGATGAAAAAGTCAGGGTGCCAAAGCGTCTTCTTCGGTATCGAATCAGGCGACCAATACGTCTTAGACAACATCATAGATAAGAGCCTTAATTTGAAAGAAGTAATCAAAGTTGCCAAAATATGTAAGGAGATTGGAATAAGCACAGCAGCCTTTTACATCATTGGTTTTCCAGGTGAAAAGAAGGAGCATATGCTGAAGACAGTTGAGCTTGCACTCAGACTCAAGAAAGAATACGATGTTGGAATGCTTCTTCATGTTGCTACCCCGTCATTGGGAACCAGACTATACAAAGAATGCATAGAAAAAGGGTATATTAAAGAGGGTTTAACGCCCCGAGCCTTCGCTGAGGTGAGACAGACACGAGGGATGCCGCTAATAAGCACAGAAGATTTCATGGCGAGCGAGGTAAAAGAAATTGCATCAATGGCCGTCCAGAGATACAGAAGGCAGTCCTTGATAAATTACATTAAGAACCCTTGGAAAACGCTAAAGACTGCCTTAAACCAGCCGAAAATCGTATTAAAATTCCTCCAAAACCTATATCCAGCCTAGTTTACTGCCATTCCTTTGAAAGTTAACAGGAAAACGTATTTAGTCTGGCAGTAAAGAAAAACATGAGGACCTAGACTTATGACGAACGTATTAATTGTTTATGGCACACTATATGGAGCAACCGCCAACACCTCAGAAGAAATTTCAAAAAAACTAACTCAAAAAGGATTACATGTTAAAATAGTCAACCTCAAGAAAGGAAAAGTCAAGGATATTACAGAATACGAGCTTATAATAATCGGCAGCGGAATCCAAATGAATAAGTGGACCAAAGAACCCGAAAAGTTCCTGTGAAAGTTCCAGAAGAAATTAGCTAAAAAGAGAGTTGCGCTGTTTGGCTGTTGTGGCAGCGCTGAACCAATAGATGACAAAACAGAGAAAGCAGAGTCCATAGAAAACGCGAGAAAAAAATATCTGGAAGAAAAAGCGAGAAAATATAACCTTCAACCCATCGCTTTGGGTTTGTTTGGAGGCGTATACAGCTTCAACAAAATGTCATGATTTTTTAGAGAAACTATGTCAGCACTTAAGCCACAATTAGAAGAAGCTGGCGTGCCACAAACAGAACCCGGACTCTACATCACAAGGGACATAAACGCTATATGGATCTGGGCAAAAGAAGTCGCTGAAATGTTCTAATCGTAAAATTGCATTTGAAGAATTATGTTTTTATTCTAACTGACGCATTATTGAAGTGGTAGCGGGCCCGAGGGGATTTGAACCCCTGGTCTTCGGCTTTCTTCCGCATTGCGACCGGAGGCCGACGCCTTAATCCGTGCTGGGCTACAGGCCCTATTTCCAAAACAAAATGCTCTTTCAGATTTATAACTAATCGCTGTTCATTTCTGGATTAATTCTTCGTTTATCCACCAAGCCTTTTTCTTTCCAGATTTCTCTCCTGCGTAATACTCTATTATAGATTTGCCAAATTGTTTTTTTGAGCTTCTCTGTATCTTCCTCAGTCTGTTCAGGACTAGCCATCTGTTAGTCTTGGTGTACTCCGCTAGTTCCGGCGTCGTCGCGCCCTTGTAATGTAGAAGATAGTCCATTATCTGATGGTCTGTTTCGTCAATGCAGAATGTGTGTGGATTGATCTGGCCATGCTGATAAGTGAGCAGCTCCAGGTCTGCAAGGTATTTTCTGACTTCCCCTAAGGTTTGCTCGATTTTGCTCATTCTATTTTCAAGCTCAAGAAGCTTGTCAGCCTTTGGCGTTTTCTGAAGCTTCTCCATTATGGCTTCCCGCATAAAATTGCTTCTATCACCTTCAGGGATGCGCAAAATCATCTCTTTGTAAACTTCTTCGGGAAGCTTCAATGAAACTACTCTAACCTCGCTCAGTGTCATCACACACCTGCACGTGACTATGCAACTCTTTTTATTTCATATTTTCTCAAACTTTTCCCCAAAAGATCTGAAAAACTTAAATTCGTTGTTGTCCAGCTTTAGATGGGGTTGTGTTTTGCCAAAAAAATCCACGATCTCAATAATAAAATGTGATGTTGGCTCTTTAGCTGGACATCATATAGTTCCTAAACCACTCTTTGACATCGCAGAGAAAAAACTTGAAAGAGCAGTAAAAAAAGGCATTATAAACAACTATTTCGTTTTTAATGCTGGCGACGACCTTGAACTGCTTATGGCTCATGAAAAAGGAGAGCAAAACAAGGAAATTCACAAGCTCGCTTGGGAAACATTCAAAGAATGCGCCCAAAAAGCCTCACAGCTGAAACTCTATGCTGCAGGTCAAGACCTTTTAAAGACAGCGTTCAGCGGAAACGTCCGTGGAATGGGGCCAGGCGTTGCAGAAATGGAGATAGAGGAACGCGGTTCTGACCCAATTGTAGTTTTCGCGGCTGACAAGACCTCGGCTGGTTCATTTAATTATCCGCTTTTCCGCATATTCGCTGATCCGATGAACACTGCTGGTCTAGTTATCGACCCAAACATGATTTGCGGTTTCAAATTTGAAGTAATAGACACGAAGGAAAACAAAGCCATAGTCCTCAAATGCCCTGAAGAAATGTACGAGCTTTTAGCGTTGATAGGGACAGTTGGGCGTTACGCTATCTCTCGAGTCTGGAGAGCAAGCGACGACCTTATTTGCGCTGCAAGCAGCGTGAGTAAACTCTCGTTGATAGCTGGAAAATATGTGGGAAAAGACGATCCGGTTATGATTGCCCGAGCACAACATGGACTACCCGCAGTAGGTGAAGTGTTAGCGCCTTTCATGCACAGCTACTTCGTACAAGGGTGGATGCGAGGAAGCCATTGGGGTCCAATGATGCCAGTAGGATTGAAAGCGTCAAAATGTACTATATTTGATGGTCCACCGAGAATTGTAGCCATAGGCTTTCAAATCGCAAACGGAAAAATCTCAAGCGCCGATGAAGGAAACCCAATTATTGCGGACTTGTTCGATGACCCTGCCTTTGCTGTGGCTAGGCGTGAAGCCATGCAAAACGCGTGCATGTTACGAAACATGGGTGAATTTGAGCCAGCACGCTTAAGTGCTGAAGAAATGGAGTATACTACTATACAGAAAGTCTTGGAGAAGCTTGGAAAACGCTTCAAACCCATAAAGCAATAATTAAATCATTCAAGGGATACCGCGTGTCCGGCAACGATAGCTAATGCTGTGCACCTTTTTTTAATTATGTCCTGCAGCCTTGCACGGAGCTCTTCTCCAAATAGCTTCTTTCCTTTCAAAAATGCTACTTTTTTAGCAAGTTCCACATCACCCAGTCCTGCAAACCAAGATTCAAAATCGCCGCGGCTTAAATGAAAAGTTATAGTGTCCGCCTTAACATTGGGAAGCTTATCACAGAAATCTTGGAGGCCACGAGCTTTCAAGCTTAAAGGTTTTCCTAAACCTGCGTAAAAGTGAAAAGCTCTATCCTGCGGCATATCGGCCAATATTTTTTTGGCTTCTTCCCTATTAATTTCTGGTATACCGAGGGCTTTTTTACCCTTTTCTGTTAGGATGTAGAATCCTTTCTTAGGCGAAACGGTGTATCCCATGCGAGTAAGCCCGATGATATGCATCATAACGGAAGGAAATTCCTTGCCAACCTCTTTCGCTATATGTGCTGCTCTTTCAGGTTTGTCAAGTAGCAACATAGCCCCAATAATTTCAGACTTAACAAGTGATAAACTCATGGCACAATGCACCTTTTGGTTATATGTGAATACAAGCTAATCAACGTTTCTCACATAATTACTGAATTGAAATAAGCAAAGTTTTAGTACGCAGTTTTCTAATGCTAAACTGGAAATGGTGCTAATCAAGAATGAAGATTGCCGTGTTTGTTTATGAGTATCCGCCAAAAATTGTAGGTGGCTTAGGAACTTACGCTGCCGAAATTACACGCAAGTTTGTCCTCATGGATAACGACGTAACTGTCTTCACCATGAATGATGATGGCGGTACTCTCCCGAGAAGAGAGATTTGGAGGGGCATAGAAATTCATCGGCCATTGCACATAGATGTTTCCGACTCGTTGCCTGATGTGATAGCAGATGACATAAAGAAGTGGGGCAGAGGTCTACATTTATTTGGCAATTTACTTGTTTATAATTACTTGACTGCCTCCAAGCTCATTAATGAACTCATCAGAAAAGAAGGGGTAAAATACGATGTTGTGATAGCTCATGACTGGCTTTCAATAATGGGAGGAATCACCGTTAAAAAAGAAAGCGGGCTGCCTCTAATCTTTCATGTTCACTCAACTGAGAAAGGAAGAACGCTAGGAGGAGGCTCAAGCGTAGTAAGTAACATTGAACTTCGCGGAGCTAACATGGCTGACATGATTATTACGGTATCTTACGCCATGAGGGATGAATTAATACAGCTTGGTTTCCCAAGAGATAAAATCTACGTTAGCTATAATGGAGTGGATCCCACAAAATATGACCCTAAAAGTGTTTCTTCGGATCAAGTGCAAAATATCAGGAAGTTTTACGGCATTAAAGATGACGAATTTATGATTCTATTCCTAGGAAGACTGGTAGGCGTCAAAGGTATCGACAAGTTAATCATGTCAATGACACATGTTTTGACCAAGATACCAAAGGCAAAGTTGGTTATAGTAGGTGTAGGCGAGCTGCAAGAGTATCTGACAAATCTGACTAGAACTATGAGGCTCGAGGAATACGTCAAATTTCGTTTCGACTTTATTCCAGAAGAAGAACGCATATTACACTATGCCGCTTGCGATATTGCAGTTTTTCCAAGTCACTACGAACCCTTCGGCATAGTTGCCCTTGAAGCAATGAGCATGGAAAAACCTGTTGTGGTTGGTGCCACAGGCGTCAGCGGAATGCGTGAAATAGTTATATGCCGCGGTGAAGACCAGTGCGGCTTCCATATAGATCCAAACAACCCTTCAGATATTGCTTGGGGCATAATGGCTGCGCTGGAAAACTCTGGAAAACGGGAATGGATCGGCAAGAACGGACGAAAACGTGTCTTAAACGAATTCACGTGGAACAAAATTGCTGAAAAGACCGAGGAACTGTACGAAAAGGCGCTTAAACCCTAAGTGACCAGCTAATGGTGAAGCCTTGAAAGCAAATTCTGATCTAAGGAGTAAAATCGCAAAGGAAGCAGCTACTTTGCTTTATTTCGGAGTTGAAAAAGAGTATAAACAAGCTAAGTTGAAGGCCGCAAAAACTTTTAGCACGCATTTCCTTCCAACAAACCTTGAAGTTGCCCTAGAACTCGACAAGATTGCTGATGCTTATGAAGGACTAGCCAGAAAAGAACAAATAATCCAAATGCGGAAAGAAGCCTTAAGGATTATGAAAAAACTCAAAGAGTACAAACCCATTCTAATAGGGAGCGTGTGGCGTGGAACCATCCGACGAGGTAGCGACATAGACATAACTGTGTATCATGATGAACCGGATGAAATCCTAAGAATGATCGAAAAGAGCGCTGCAAAAGTTTCTAAAGCTGAATGGATTACGGTGACTAAAAAGGGGAAAAACGAAACCGCCTATCACATATACGTTGAGGCTTCCTTCAAACAGAAAGTGGAGATAGTTGTTAGAAGCCCAGATGAAGCAGGTTGCAGAAAAAAGTGCGAGGTTTTCGGAGATGAACTTAAAGGTCTTAATGTTCAAGAGTTAGAGAGTGTGCTTGAGAAAAACCCAGCCCAAAAATTTGTCCCTGTTAAACCAGGTAATTCTCGGCTTTAGCTCCGGCTCCAGTTGCCGTTTTGGCATGGAAAAAACAAAGGATGCTTTTTATATGATTGTTAGAACTAGCTTTCATGGAAGGTTGTTATAGTGGAAACCGATAAAAAATCCTTCAAGAAAATGTTTCCAAAATTATCTGAGGAACTCGAAGTCGGAGACAGCAAAGTTCCAATAGACGCAGTTAGAACAGATCCTGAAGCAACAGAAAAGACGGTGCCAAAAAGATTTCGCAACTTTGACCCAAACGTTGTCGATTTCATACGCCGTTGTGATACAGAAGAAGAAGTGAAAACGATAATTGCGTACTTGGAACAGAGAGGTGAAGTGAGCAAGGAGTATGCTAAGAAGCTTAGGAAACAGCTAAAGAAAGAAGGAGTAAGAAGTTTCGGTGCTAAGAAAAAAGACGGGTACTATTTCAAAAAAGGCGGACTCTGCTAGCTAGTCTATGTTTTTTTTCCTGATTACAAGTCAATAATTTCACAATAAAACCGAAGATGAAAAAATACAATAGAATAACAACAGCCCGAGGCAACTTTTTGTGTAACGGGTTCATGTCAAAAGGTTGAGATTTGATCCTTAGTAATGGACTTCGTGAAGGTGGAGAAAGCCTGGCTCGAGCTTGCTGGTAAGTCTATTACTCAACAGTACAAAAAAATTGGTTCGATTGAAGGGTTGATAATATATTCTACTTCATTCTGAGTTGGTTCAAGGTTCCTAGGTATGTGCCGTCTAGAAGGTAAATTTCTGAGTTATCTAAGTCGACTGCTTCTGAGCGGAGAACAGGCCCAATCATTGTTGAGGGTTGCCCTTTTTTTCGTGGTTTTGTTATGTTTATGGGTCTGCCGCCAAGGAAATCGTTGATTGAAGGCATTATGAAAAGTTGACATGTGCTTGGTTTGAAATTGTAGTGTTTTTTTACTGTCTTTTCTGGTGTGCCTTCAATTTTTGTATGCATTTTCTGCAACAAGGTTTTGGACATTTGGGTTGTATCGCATTTGGCTTTCATCCATACTTGCCTTGTTATCTTGAAGCCGGCTGGGTCCCGGAAAACTACGACTGGGTGAAGATGGCCCATGATGAGGGTTCTACATTTGAGAAGCATTGGGGAAGGCCACTTGTGACCGTGAAAAAATCCAATGTCTCCGACTATAGTACCTGTTGCTGGGAGGAGTTTGACGCTTTCTGGCAGTAATGGTTCGAGGTTTGCGTCATGATTGCCGCGCACTATGTATATAACATTCACGCACTTCTCGAGTTTAGTGAAAAATTCTGGTATGTCATGCCATTCGCCGGGTTTTGCTGCAACAACTGTGTATTTGACATCACCCAGAATCAGGAGTGAATCAGGCTGATACTTGGAAATGATAGCAACCAGTTTTTGCAGAAGCCTCGATGTTTGGCTTGGAATGTGGATGCCTTTGTCCTGGAGAGCCATCTCCCAGCCTAAATGTGGATCGGCTATAACAAGAGTTTTCGTTTTTCCAGTTTTTATCAGAGCTGCTGGGTGGGGAAGCAATAACTTTATCATTTCACTCGTACCAAGCTTAAAATTGTTTTGTGAATGTGTTTATTTCCGGAGGCTACGAATTTTATCTTTTGTTCTGGAGATAGTTTAGCATCCAAGTCGTCGCCAAGCGGTGTAGTTATTGTTCCACCTGCTTCTTTGACTATTAAGAAAGCGGCAGCCAAATCTGTTGTTCGGAGTTTTCCGCGGACATCAATAAACGCGTCCGTGGTACCATCAGCCACATAACAGAGTTCAAGAGCGTTGGCACCAAAATGGCGTATATGCTTAGTTCTCTGGATAAGATCTGTTAGTTTGGGTGCAATTTCTTTAACCTTGTAGCTGTTCAAGTCTAAGCCTATCACTGCCTCGTCTAAAGAATCGCGTTTGGATGAGACTATTTTCGCGCCATCGCGACAAGCGCCTATGCCTTCTATCGCAGTATAGGTAGTATTATGAACTAGATCGGCTACTAAAGCTGCGAAAACCATGGAAAGATCTGGTTTGATGGATAAGGCTATTGAAGTAGCGTAAAAGGGAACTCCGCGGACAAGATTGTTTGTGCCATCTATAGGGTCAACAGTCACATAGCACTGAATTGGGTTTTCGCCGAACTCTTTCACGCCAGATTCTTCGCTTATGAGCGTAAACGAGATGCCAAACTGCTGTAGAACTTCAACAATGGCTTTTTCTGCCGCCAAATCAACTGGCTTTATTGGGTCGCCGCCGGCCCCTTTGCCTAAATCGGGTTGCGGTTTATTTAAAGTCTTAAAATGAGGACGAATTTTTTCCTGTACTTTTTCTTTGCATTTAATAAGGATTTCCAACCAATCATTGTGAGAAATCATGTGCTATGCCTTCTTACCGTCATATAAACATGTAAGCTGATAAAGACTTTACTTGAAGTGGAAAAGGGTGATTCATATTCCTTATAGTTTAGTGCTGAAAACACCAATTCAGTTAAACAGGCTGGTTTAGGTGGAAAGACATTACGTGAACTACGTTTGCACTAATGTAAATGTAAGTTGCACCTATAATGTTCTAAATGTTCAAGTGCTCAGGATCATCTAATTCAAATTATTGTTCAGGGTATTTGCAATCTTTATGGGTAACCATTAGTTTTAATTCACAAGTCATAAATTGATTTTACTATGTGACATATTTCCGATAAAAGATGAAATTGAAAGCGAACATTCCTTGCTCCACCTGTTCGTTGTGGAACTCAAAAGAAAAGAGCTTTGCCTGTGACCCAAACAGATGTGATAAGCTTTCAAACTGGCTACTTAAATACGGCAAGGGCAGCTCAGTAGAGCCACCAAAAAGAATCGTTAAATATGTTGTATGAATCGTTGGTTGGATTAGATTTTAATTCACCACCACCTTTTCTATGCCTTATGGCTTGATTATGAAAGAAGTCTGACATAGAGTATGCTGGAAAGCATGCATTTTAGAAAAGCATGTGATACCCCCTACCCTTTTTCTGAAGCGCAAGGAAAGAAAAAGCTACTTTTTCTCAACCCTACCTTCTGCTTAGCTCTATTATGTGGGCATCCTGTTTCTCGGGGCTTTAGATTGGTGAAATGAGCTACTTTGCATTTTTCATTATCAAAATTTTCGCAATCTTCATGTTTATGCTTATAAAAGTCCATTCTCGGAGCACTATTCCATAGCCGCTGGAGGACATTGCGTAGCAAACCTATTCTCTGTACCCTCCCAATTTTTCTATAACTTTGAAGTTACCTCTATTGGATATGAGACAGTTATAGTTTCTGACAAGTTTCATTCAAGTTTATCTTTTTTTAACTTGCCAAAAAATTCCAAGCCAGCGGTAATCTAAAGAATTTGGCCGCTAAAATTAGATCTCAACCTCTGTATCGATAGACACCATCAATTCTTCCTGACAAGGCTCCTCTATTATAGTAGAAAAGACCAAAGTCTCTGTTTCGCGCTCTGCCGATTTCGGTGTTGGGGTTCTATTGAAGTTATGCAACTGCAAAGGCGCTATGAAGACGCCAAATGTTTCCACAATCCCCACAAGAGGCGTCAAAACCAAGGTTATAAGATGCCACAAAAATTTTTTGTATTTTGGCAGTTCATACTTTTTGAGGTTAAGCCTCAATCCCACCTGATATCCCACCAACCACGTGAATGTGTTGAATAAAAGAAGAATGTGTAACCAGAAAGGAATGTTTTGAGGAATCAAGAGTACTAAAAAGGTGACAAGACCAGCGGGAAAGCCCGCTATCCAAGTAAGCCAACGCAGAGACATTATAGCCTTCTTTTTCTTCGGAACTTTGGCATTTTGCAGGTTGTGAACGTTGCCAACGAACCATCTTTGCCTTTGCTTTATGAAGTCTCTAATGTTTTTTGCGGGTTGCTCCTCTATGGTTCCACCATGCCAGCCGAAAAGGCCTTTGCCGAGTTTCAGGGTTGCCTCCCAACCGAATCTCTGGTCTTCTGAAGCGTCAACTTTTTTATGCGCCCAACCAACTTGTGCTTCAACATCGGCTCGAACCAACAGATTTGAGCCGTGCATATGACTTGGCATTTCGCCTGAACTCATTTGGGTGACACAGTCATAGCAAACGTATGTTCGCAAGGTTTCGCCTATGGAACAGAACAAGTTATGATGGAAAAAATTGTTTGGGTAAATAATGCCTCCTTCAGCTATTGGTTTTGCGTCTTTGTTTGAAATATACTGTAATAGGGCTCGGACGGTTTGTTCGGTTACCATGCTTTCTTCGTCTAGGAGGTAAATCCATCTTCTAGCATTTGCTTGGCGACGCCTTTTACGTTGGTCTACAGCGTATTGGAGTGCTCTGGCTTTGTATTTTACGAGGGGTTTCGTCTGATAGTTTGAAGGGACAACCACGTTTCTGGCATTGATTTTCTTGATAACCTTTTTGGGAACTTTAGTGTCAGTCACAAGGTCAACTTGGTATTTTGCGTATCCAACGGCTTTGCAGACATCGTGAACACGCTTTATTGCTTGATAGACAACTGGAGGTGCATCCCTGCTGCAGAATTGAAACACTATCTTCTTAGCTGATTTGATTTGGTAGTTGAATGTTTTCTGTTCGTAGACTTTGTGATTTTGGAGTGCTCTAATAAAAAAATAAATCATTATAGGTGCAGAGGGCAACCAAAGTAGCCATAAATATTCAAGCATTATTTCGACCTTCCGCGCGCGCGAGGGCGTCGTTTATCTGCTGGGTGGCTTCCAGTAGTGTTGGTTTTATGCCTTCTGCTTTGAAAGTGTTTATTAGGTGCTCAAGGTCTTTTGGTAAGCATTTTCCATCAAAGCTTTCGCCGAACCATTTTGTTCCGTGTTTGCTGATTCTTTTGTCTGTCGTTACTATCTTGGCAAGATCTGAGGTGCTAATGCCGAGGGTTTGGGCTAGCTGATGAGCTTGATTCCAGAATGATATCATCAGCGCTAAGTATGAGTTGCCAAGCAGCTTAGCGGTTTCACTTGTTGTTGGATCCACTATGATTATTTGATCGTTCAAAGGTCTGTAGAGCATCTCCAACTGTTTCCCATGTTTCTTGCAGCATTGACCGATTATTATGCGATCTGGACTTAACGCATCCTGAACTGAGGTTCTTTCCCTAAGGAACTCCGGACTGTGGCAGATGTGGAGACCATATTTTGCCATGAGAGTTTTAGTTGTCTTAGGAACGACTGAACTTTTAATTACTATGAGTCCCCTGTAGTTAGAAGCCTTCAGGTTCTTGACAACATTTTCAACTTTGCGCTCCATTGTGCAAATGAACGTTATATCGCATTGGGCGAAAGGCTTGTTTGCCGAGAAAGTAATATCTTCAATGGGGGCTTTCTTGAGGAGAGGGTCATGTCCGTAAACATTGCATCCGAGTTTTCTGAAAACGTGAGCTTGAGCTACTCCCACTGTTCCTAATCCTATTATTTGCACAATCGGCTTCCAACCAGTCTCCCTGTATATATTTAGGACTGGGGCAAGTGGGAAATTAATCATTACATCTGGGTTTTCTAGCTTCGTTGCGTTCAACTTCCGCATCAATAAATTTCCTTTATTTCAAAGTTCTAAAGACTTATGAAGCATGAATCTGTAGTCTGAGTCAAGAAAATCACTCTAGATATTCAAAACATAATCAATCATTGAGTGAAACGACAAGATTTCTTTCCATAGCTTATCAATTGCAAAAGGGGTAAATCGGGGAGTTTTGGTTACTTAGGTTTAGTTGTTCAAATTTTGAAAATCGCTGACATCACATCAGGAATCCAATGATAAGTATAAAAAGCAGTAATGAAGGAAAGAGGAACGATTTGTCATCTAGGATAATCTGATTTTTCTTTCCATAGGCCATAGCCAAAAATTGGAATAAAAGAAAAACTAGTAACAATTGTAAACACTAAAGAAAAGAAATTTGACAAGGCAATTATTCCCAGTCAATTCATCATAATCAAAGCCCAAGAGAAAAAATAGGAAACGGAAAAACCAAAGCCTTTAAGGTTTTTTTTATTTTACATGTCTTTCTTGCAAGAAAAGATCATTGGTCAAATTCGAGAGAGCAATCTTTTTAAGAGTTTAGACTACAGTTAGCTTTTTCGAAGCTTGTATTTTTTTTCCGAGTTAATTCATGGAATACTCTGATTCGGGAATTAAACTTGATGTTTTTGTGCTAGGTCATTGATAGTTTCTGAAAAGGTCGAGGTTAATCTTAATCATACTAATTTCAACTAAATAGAAAATGCCATCACGGTTTGCAGCATATATTTTTCTTAGCTGCGCCAATAGTCTCATTTGCTAATTTATAGTCAATATTACTACTTCATAAAAGCTATTTAGGAAAGATCCGCCATCGTTTCCAAGAAAAATTGGAGGAAAGATGGTGTGCCAGAATACTTGGTCTTGCTGAAATTGAACCCCGGAAAACTGATCGATACTTTAGGGGCTATACGTAGCTTTCCAGCCATGCCAGTTCCCGGCGTAGACATCTGCTATTCAATGAATATCTTTGGAGTTTGGGATGTTGGAATCTGGATCAACGCAGATAACAGTGGTCAAGTTCTGGAATTTGTGCAAAATAAAGTAAAAGATGTGCCCGGCGTTTCAGAAGTTTACACAGTCCCCACGTTCCCACATGCGAACAGAAGGAAAAAAGGAAAAGCTCAAGAAACAAAGAACACTGAGGACTAAAAAAATTAAAGGCTTAGCTAGAAGAAAGTAAGGAGGAAAATGCGCAAATATTGGTTGCGCTATTTTCTCCAGTGTACTTCTTTCAGTGGTTGGCCATCTACTTATCTTCAGCTTGCCAGAGAGAACAATAAAAGAGCTAATCGTAGGTCTGAATTTAGCAACATGATTGGTAGTTCATAAACTCTAATTAATATGAGAAATAAACAAACGCGAAAGTGAAAGTATGCCCAATATTGAACCTCTACCCCAATCCATCGCTACTATGAAGACGATTATTCTCAAACCGCGACTTGACAAAGGGGACATACAATTGATCGGGGAGAAAATTAAATCACGTTTGTTTTCCAAATTAGGATTCAAGCCTAAACCCAAGAACATAAGACTACTCAATTTAGAGATGTATTTTGAGCCATTTCTTATTATTGGAGGGAAATACACAATCGACTACTGCAAGAAACATGCCTTTGAAGTTAATGTTAATGAGAGAACAGCCAAAGTTTTCGTTGGTGGCAAGGAGTTTACATCAGAACGCTCAGACCCAAAGGGAGCAAGCAAGATAATCAGTTTAACAGGTGAAGAGTACGTTCATCACGAGATACAGTCATATTTTATTCTTGACCGGATGAAAAGAGAAATCTCACCTGAAAAACTACCTCTCGCTCCTTTTTCCTTGCAAAAAGAAAACTCTGAACACAAATTTCACTTCAAAAGTATAAATATCTCTGATGAAGTCCAAATAGGATTCCTAAAAAAGAAAATTGCCAAGAGACCAGCTGATGTAGCGGAAATAATAAAAGAGACCTTTGATATCACCGAACGAGTAATTGCTTACTATCCAAGCTATCAACTTACTTTTGAAAACATAAAAAACAAAACAGACGCAACTCTCACAATAAATGGAGTCAGTGGCGAGATAGTAGTTAATGGAAACAAGAAACTGGCTGTCATAGCTATCTTAGACTTCCCCGAAAGCATAGACGTCCTGCATACACAAATTACCGATTACGAGAAAAATCAACCAAAACCAATACTGAAAATTGATCGTTCTAATACAATGGAAAACATTAACAATCCTCCAAAAGAAGAACTAATGCATTATAGTCACCCTGAAGAAGAGATAACTATCTCTGGAGACATGGAGATACCTTCTGGTACCAGAATTGATAAGAACCTGATTGTGAAAGGTTCTTTGAAAATCGGCGATAATTGTAGGGCACACGGAAGATTTGAGGCTATAGAAGACATCAAAGTGGGCTCTGACACCATAATTGATGGCGATCTGATCTCGGGAGGCAATATTTTTGTAGGGCCGCGCTCACTTGTAGCTGGATTGGTTCAAGCTAAGGGGATAATTGAAATTGAAGAAAATGTGGTCGTTGAAGGAGGTTATCTCCAAACCTCCACATCTTAGTAAATCGATTCACCATATTGCCAAAGAAAATAGCACGTTTATAGATGCTTTCTAACTCTTCAACATACCTTGCTGAATTTTTCTATGATAATACTTTTTCTCTAAAATATTACTAGGAGAAACAAACTGGAATCTTCTGCTATTACCGCTTTTTAGGTGGTTTATGCGTATTATTTTAAGGATTTTTTTCTTTTTAGAACGATGTACAAAAGATTTCCCATGGTGATTTTTGAGAATTCAAAATACGAAATTTTATCAGCAATACTTGAAGTAAATGGGGCGACAAAAGGTGAAATCCAATTGAGAGTGCCTGCTGCAATTATTCGATAATTGGTTCGTTGTGTAATATCATATAGCTTTTTCCAATTATAGTTGACGATATGCTGTTCACCTTCCAATTTGGGAACCAGCTTGAAAGTGTCTAATGTTTTCTCTATACTGAACCATAGACTTTTGTAGTTTGGAGTTGTTATCAAAATTTTCGAATTTCGATTTATGACCTTTTGCATTTGCCGCAGTACTCTCTCTAAGTATTCTTCGCTAAGATGCTCAATTACTTCAGTCATAATAATTTTGGTAAATTCCAAGTTTAAACTGCTAATTTCTAGCAGAGCCCGATTTTCAATTCGCACATTTTTAATTTGAAGATTCTCGATTTTTTCTTTTAGAAACTTGACGCATTCTTCGTTAAAGTCTATGCCTACAAAATATTGCACTTTCTTGGCAAATTCGAGTATTGTATTGCCAGAACCACATCCGGCATCTAGAACAATGTCATTTTTATGCAAAAAATTAAGATATTTTATTAGATTCAATTTATTTTTATGCCATTGTCTTTGAATTGGATTGCCGTTGATTAGAGCCTCATATTGGTAATTACCAGAAATTCCACTTTTCAATTAAGGTTCAACTCTTTCTCAATAACACTTGCGGAGTTTTAGTCTATATGCAATTCCCAACAGATCTATGAACATTCTAAACGCGTCACTAAGTTTGAACAATGCAGGTAATCGAAGGTCAACGGGAAGCTCTACGACTTCAATTCCTTCGCAATTAGCAATAGTCAACAGTTCTACGTCGTAGGCATACCGCTTTACGGATAGTTTAGAGAATGTCCTTCTCAGGGCACTTCTCTTAACTGCTTTGAGTCCTGTCTGAGTGTCTATAATTTTTACTCCAGTCAACAATCTGACCAATGCGTTGAAGCTTTGGCTAAGAACTCTGCGAATTGACCTTATTTTAACCTTTGATTGAGGATGCCATTTTGAGGCGACAACAATTCCAGCTGATTTCAAAGCTTCTAAGTATTTTTCGATCTGATTCGGAGATATGTCCAAGTCACTGTCGATGAATACAACATTGTCGCCTTTAGCGTAACAGAATCCGGTCTTTATTGCGTAGCCTTTTCCCATGTTTTTGCCGTAGCTTATTACTCTCACACTGCCGTCATCATCAGCATAATCAATCACTTTTGTTAGAGTATTATCAAAACTTCCGTCGTTTACTACTATGATTTCATATGGTACCCTAAGCTGCCTAGCAACGTAACTTAACGCCATTACAGCGCTCTCGATATAATTCTCCTCATTGAAGGCTGGCATTACGAAAGAAACGACTGGTTTCTTTTCTGCAAGTTCAATCTGAACTAGCGCGGGCAATTCCTCTGGCAGCAGAATCTGGGCCAATTGCATACTTACATCACTTTAAGCGGCAACACGTTTGAAACAGCAATTGTTGCTTAGATTCGGTGACATTTAGATCAAAATTACTCGCTGTCTTTGACTGTTAAGTGTTGTTAACTCTCAATATGAATATGAAATCACTTGGCAGATTCTAGCTTTTACTTTAAACACTGTGTTTCGCTAATTTTTCTTCTGAATCTGAAAAACTTCGCAACTGCTAGACTTCTTGAAGATTTTCTAAGAAAGAAGAAAAAGCACATCAAAATAGCTGCGATTGTAATTCCCAAGGCTATGTGGTCAATAGTAGTTGATCCATATTGGAGCGTGATCTTTACATCCCCTTGAAACGGGACAACCACATTCATAAATCCTTCATCATTTCTGATTAAAGGTAAAACTTCATCACTACAATATGCTACCCAGCCCTTGTGGTAATTCATCTTTAATACTAACTCTGTGTTTTCAGAACAATTCACTAAGGAAAGTTCAAGAACATCAGGATGCGAGTAATATAAACCTACTTCATCCACTTTTCCGCCAATTACTTCCACGAAATTGAGGGGGACTAATGTTCGATTCAGCTTAAATACTGTTATTGGAGGTTCTTTTAGAATAGTTGAGAAGAAAGGCGGTACAAACTTCTTCTCAACTTCTGAAGAGATTTCACCATGAAAGAGCACTAATCGTGCATTTATCTGTTTCAGAATATTTATTGTTGCTTCTACATCATGTCCAAAGTATATTTCGGACCAATACTCTCTATAGAATTCTAGGTTTATGTTTCCCTCGATATATCCTCCATCAATTTGGAAGCTATCTGAAATAACATTAAATGTATAGGAAAAAGTGCTTATTGACGCCAATCTTTCATAGGAACCTAAATGTGGACTTAGGTCTTCTGCAACTCTATTTTCCAACTCGTAGCCCTTTATGATCACAGGATTAACAGATAACGCGTAAGAAGCGAGCAGTAATACCAAAATACTTCGAACGAAGATTCTTGAAGAAAGATTGGAAAATTCCATGGAGAATTTTCTAAATAGATAGTCAAATGCTATTCCTGCAAGCAATGACAATGAAAATGAGATGAAAAATGGATACCGCGCAGGATATCCTAACGAAAGCCCTTGAAATACGTACGGTTGTATGGACATAAAGATAAAGAAGACTGTCCATAAAGCGAAGATTATTCCCCAGAAAATTCTCTTGCAAAAAGAAAGTAACAGTCCAAAAATTCCGAAAACTATCAATGGTATGCCAAGGTAATATGATTGAAACCAGATATTTTGGGTATCAAATAGAAAGAGGCTTTGAAGAGGAGATGCGTAGGTTGTTGCCGAACTCATAAAGGCAGTAGCTCCTGCGCCACCATTCATCAGATAAGGAATTAACCAGAAGACAGAAAGCAACACACCAAAAGTGATGCCAAGCCCAGACTTAAGAAAAGGGAAAATATTATTCTTTTCATTTCTGGCGTCGAGCAGTTTGGCTAAAAAAACTCCAATATAATATGTCAGGAAAAGACCAATGAAACTTATTGTAACAGAAAGATGACTGAGGATTAGCAGACAGACTATACTAGCCAAGCCGATTTCATAGTATTTGCTGGAATATGTTTTTTTGACTACATAGAAACCGAAGACAAGAAAAAACATGGCAAAAGTATGTGTGTAGTGTCCAAATCCGAATCTTCCCGAAAGCGTCTGGAAGCTCGATAGGTAAAGGATTGAGCTGGATAAACAGGCAAGTTCATGCAGACCTATTTTCCTGAGAAATAAATAGATAAAGCATCCCGTGAGGACAAAAAAGATTGTATCTGTGATGCCCAGTGTTAGCCATGGTTCAATATGAAAAATGGAGGTTATGGAAATATTTGTTACATACATTAGCGGAGGATAAGTTGTGAGCAAAGGGGTTCCGCAGTACCACCATGGAAACCAGGTGGGTATTGAGGGAAAAAAAGTCCAAAGGCGGCTTATCTTAGATAGATGCATGGGGGCGTCTACGCCAGGTATTAGTTGATTGAAAACCGGACCCGATAGAGCTACACCGACTCCAATAATAATCAGAAGTGGAAAAAGATTGTCAATGTTCTTGGAAAATATGTTCATGCTTATGCGCATTCTTTTTTATTTCTCCTTGAAATGAAAAAATAAACCGCAAGACTCAGTAATGGGAATAGAATAAACGGAAATTCTGAGATGCTACTTGTCAAGATAGTATAAGGCCCCAACTTGTCTTTCATGACCCCATCTTTTGTGGCTGACCAAGTCAAGAAATGAATTTCCTGTGTGTCCAAGATTATATTCCCAAGGTCAGCCCAAAGTACAATTGCTGTGCCCTCAGTCTGAAGATAAGTTGGATATCCTGAGTTAAGCCAACTTGTACCGTTCCAAACATATAAGATGCCATCTGAACTCAGCAAGTAGTCATAATTGTATCCGTCAATCTGTTGACCTCCTGCCTTGGTGTCCAAGTATACAAAATATTGGAATGCTTGCGTGTTGGGCTTGCCTACTTCAGTCGTTCTAAAGAAAACATGAGTACCGTTATTTGTATAATAGGATGCTTTGATGTCAATCCTTTCTGGTGGAGGAATAGGGAAATTAGGGTCAGAACCAAGCTGAATCCAACTAGAAGGCCAGGGTAGATCTAGAGTTACAGTCGTACTTATAGTCACGAAGTCCGATGCGCCTGAGCTCGCATCCTCCGCTTTAATTATTGTATTGTCAACAGTACCATCGGGCGCATCTGAAGGAATTGTAGCCTTCACTATCAGTGTGGCAACCTCGCCTGAACTCATCGTTATAGTAGAATCCTGAGGAGGAAATAGCTGCAGGTCACCGCTACCGATTTGGTCCATATCCCGCCAAATTTCTATATAGTAGCCTTTGTCTGACAAAGCGCTAAGCGTGAAGGTTGCAACGGATTTTCCTTTGTTTTCAATGTAAACATTATAGTCGATTATTGATCCCGCTGCGCCAGAGAATGATTGATCTGACTCCAAGTCGACTTTATTCCGATCCGGTGCCGCCATTGCGTAATAAATTATGGGTTTGGCATGTTTCGTCAAAAGAGGTAAGGATAAATCGAGCAAAATCATTGATGAAAAGACTATTATGATCAAGAGCGACAGCCGTTTTGTAGAAAAAGTCATGGGTTTTCCACTTCTACAACTTTTAAGTCTTTAGGAAGTAAATCCTCTAAATTTCCAACCAAACGAATCCCTTCTTCAGAGTGAATTCTCAACGGTCCCTCTGCACTCTCCAAATATATTGTCCGCTTGGATGCAATTCCGCCTCCGTCCATACCTACGCCAACTCTAACGCCGTTTTTAATGAAGACGAGCCCTTCGCAGTCTATACAGTTATTAACGATGACATCTTGGCAGAGGAGGAGGTCTTTTTGACAAACTATAGATTTCTCCAAGTGATTATTCGCGCCAATTGTGGCTCGTCCTTTTACGTGGAGACCGCCTCGAAATGTCACATCTTCTTGGGAAACAAGGTTTCCTTCAATTATCATGTTGTATGGAACTACTTCTCCCTTAGCGATTCTTACATTACCTCGGACACGGATTGTCTCATTTACGCTGGGATTCTTGTGAAGTCTATTCGACTCACCTGTCATTAGTGTCTGTCTTGAGTTAGAAGCAGTTCCATAAACAGGAGCCTTGCTTGCGTCGCACTCACGCGTTCTTAATCTCTTTTTTATTGTTCTATCAAGATCGATGAACAAAGGACCGGGATCTTTGGGTTTCTTGTACTCCCAAATTCCCCAGAAAAAGCAAAGAACTATCAGTCCAGAAAACAGACCAAGAATTCCGAGATAACCAAAGATTGGCATTAGATCAGCCTCTATCCTCGTTTTTTGCTTTATTTTCATCCTTCTTGAGATCAGCGTAATAATGCAGCCCATTTCCAGATCGTTCTGTCTTTTCCCACTTGTGAATAGAGTTGTTAAAAACAGCAGTCAAGTTCTTTGAGTAGTGATTCTTTTCACGCTTTTCTTTCTGCACGTCCTTCATGAGGGTATTTTCAACTTGAATGTGATGCATCTTGTGCAAAAATATGGCTTTGAAGAACGCTTTGGTGCAAACCCAGACGTTTCCAAGTAGGTCTAGAAACATTAATGGCAGAAGCCAGATGCTTCGTTTTCTCTTATCTAGAAATAGACTGCCTCCGACCTCGGCAAAAACCGCAACGTTGCCAATATGATTGTACGCGAAGGCGAATAGGATTCCAGGAAACAAGGAACTCCACCAAGGAGCTCCTGTCAAATAGGTGAATATTCCTATCAACCATCCAGCAAGTATGAGCAACGGTGTAGCATAGACTCCGAGCAGGAGAACACCATCAACTTTCTGCCAGAATGTCAGAACTGGGGACTTAAGGGTTGTAAAGAAATGGTCGAACAGACATTGATCATGGCCTATAGCCCATCTGGTAAGCTGCTTTTCTCTCATTTCCCATGAGAGAACTGCCTCCTCATAACACTCAGCGGCATTTACATAAGCTATCTTCCAACCACGCAAGTAGAGCTTGTAGGTAAGGTCTGTGTCCTCTGCGAGCTTGGTTTCGTCAAATCCCCCAAGGGCTTTGAGTGCACTCATCCTGAAACCTCCAACAGTTCCTCCGAATTGTGGAATAAGGTTCAGGTTGTATCTTGCCTGCTGGCACATTTGATAGCCTCCTGCTCTCTCAATATCCATGATTCGAGAAACGAAAGACTCCGGACTGTTGATGGGGACAACCCTCCCCATAACCCCACCGACTTCTACATCCACGAAGGGAGCAACAAGTCTCTCCACGCAGTCTCGCGGAGGCAAGTAGTCAGCGTCGAAGATCAGCACTATCTCGTTTGAAGCTACTTTTAATCCAACATTAAGTGCTTCTGGTTTGCCATTTCCGCCATTTCCAAGTCGATGTAAAGCCTTGATGAAGGAGAATTTCGAGGCGTATTCATCGACGATTGAGGAGGTTTCATCTGTTGATCCGTCGTCAATCGCAATCACCTCGTAGTGCGACTCATCTTTTGGATAGTCCATGTCGATGAAACGCTCCAGTATCTCTTTTGCCACTTTTCCTTCCATATGCATAGGGATTAGAATTGACACACTTGGTCTGTATGTCCCTGCCAATTCCTGTTTGCATCTCCGCTGGTCTTTGAATAGTCTATTACTGAAAAATCTGAAGTGGCGCACGATATAGAGACACATTATCGCGATTATGAAGAGCAGAACTAAGCTCGCAAATTGCCCGACTATCGAGACAAGCTGCGATTCAGAGGCTAAAATTCATCACCTCCGCAGTTTCAATCTTTGAAAGATGAGCTAGTGCAAGTGAGTAGAATGTGACAATATAGACAAAATCAACAAAAGCGCCAATAAAATAGTGAAGTAGCAAGAAAACTGAACCGCCGAAGTAATATAGAGTAGCTGTCACTAAGGAAATCCGAAGTAGGTTCCAGAGAACAGAGAACCCTATTGTTAGAAAAAGCCAGAGAATTTTGATCCAAAGTGGACCTCTTATGGTAAAAAGAAGAGGAACGAAGATCAAAGTGATCAAACAAAGGCTAATGACACCAGAGCATGACCAGTCAAGAGTAACCAAGAACGTGGTAGATTGTTCTATTGGGAAAAACGTTTGCCATAAAAGTGTAAATATCGCGACCAACGATACAACAAAAGCGATAGTCTTGATAGGAGAGGGTATTCTTCGTAAAGTGTTTAAGATGAATAAAAAAGACGCCAAAATGGCTACTAAAACAACTACTGTAATCACCGGGAGGGGGTAGGAGTTAACGGGGATCCAGAAGGTTGGGCTTCCCGCAGCACTACTCCATGTAGACAATGTGTGGGGTACCTCAGCAAAAGAGAGAAAACGGCTAACAAGCTCAGCTTGCCAAACCCAGAAATTGAACACCTGAAAAGCAACAACCATTGTGAAAAGTAGCGAAATCGCTAGTCCAACAAAAAAGTGAGTCTTGTGCATTCTAAGATTTCTTGAATATCGTGTAACCATTTAATGAACTAACCCTTAGTTTAGTTATTATCCATACATATTTCTCAGATTGATCAAAACAAGCTAAGTCATTTATGAAGGCAGAATTCTGTTTTGTAATCAAGAAAGGATTAGAGAATTGCCAGCCACTATGACGTTTGCTATCAGATTGCACGAAGGTAAATTCCACAAAAAACAGCCCACAAAGAACCTACAATACACTCAAGCTTTTTGGAGTTTTAGAACGATGAAAGTTACGATAATCATCCCGGCAAATAACCAAGAGAATAGAATTTATGACAATCTCAGTCAGCTGACTCTTTCATACCTTAGGATTATGAGATCGTTGTTTCTGCAGATGGATATACAGATCCTGCTGTTAAAATAAAAAACAGAAATCTTCCGGTCAATATTATGACCTAACACAAAAAGCTCTTAGGAAAAGCGAATAATCTTTGGATTACTTACCAAAGAAATAAGGCAAGATTCGACTAAAGAAATACCGATTTTATGCAGCACCCTTGTCACGACTTAAATAGATATATTCTCTTTTTTCTATAGATTTTACTAAAATTGTGTTATCCTGCAAACGAGGTCTAGTGTTATAGGGTCAGTCTTCCACTATCCGATCAAGGTTTTTTGCGCTTTTTATCCATCTTTGAATCGTTTTATACGGCGGTGTTCGTCTAACTAGATTCTTTTTCGTGTTGATTGCTCTTAGTTTCGCATGCAGGTTTTTTGGATTTCGTCTTGAAAGGTCTGCAACTGTGTTGACTCCCGCAGATTCTAAGAGGGAAGAGTACTGCGTTCCTATTCCCTTTATACGGAAAAAGTCCGCTCGGTATACCCATTTGAGCAATGTTGCAGGGGCTACGTCTATTCTATTTGCCAAAATTCGTCGCTTGCTTCTAGTTGACCCTGCTCTCAAAAGGTCATCTATGACCCTAACTCCGGAATTTCTTAGTCTGCTTCCGTACGCAGGTCCTATTCCTTCGATTGTTTCAATATCCTGATCTAGAGCAGTGTACGTTCTTCTTTTTTTAACTTGGATTTGACGTTTTTCTTGCGGTTTCTTGGACATTGTTACCACGGTGGTTGCCTCTGTAGGTATGGGTTTAGGAGCTGTGGGGTAACTAGGAGTCCTCAAAGGCTTCAATTCCCTGCTTTTCGGACCGGGACGAGCCACAACATATATTACGAAAACAATGAGTCCCCAAAAAAGTCCGTTTATTATGCCGTTTAAAACGTCCACTAGGGAAATTCCTAGTAAAAGGAATGTTCCCGGAATTTCGAATAAACTAATTATCATATTCCCTGGAGGTATTGAAGGCATTGCTAAGGTTAGTACAAAGAGAATGAAGAAGACTATCGCGAAAACTGCTACTTTTGACATACCTAAATAATAAGTTTAGAATGTTTATAATGTTTTTTAAGCTGAAACCTTTCATGAAAGAGCAAATAGAGTCAGAAAAAGCATATATTTGGTTAAAGATAGATTTTCAGTATTTCTTTGTTTTAAAACTACTCTAGGTAAAAGCTTAGAATGTCAATAAGAAGGCTGTAGTTTTTTCATATAGTAATAGAAACTAATCTTAAATGGCGAAAAAGAAAGATTAAAGTGGGAAAATTAGGCTTGCCATTTATCGATTATGTATTTGGGTATTTCTGAAGAGTCACGTGGTCCCACTTGGACTTTCCAGCCGCTGAGCTCTTCAATTTCCCCGCTTATCCGTGAAGCCTTTCCTGGTATGATGATTTTTCTGTGCTTAACCTTTTTCTCTATTTCTGTTTCTTTTATGGCGTCTGCAACTTTTTCTGCTGTCAGTTTGCGGCCGGCAACACCGCTGTCCACCGCTGAACCTTCAGTTTCCACCACAATCAAATAAGCATTAGTCTTGGAGTTTTCAATGTCAGATGCAACAGTGTAATATGTCAAAGCAAAGTTCGTAGTGAACAACACAGGCGAATTTTCATCTGGAGTGCCGAACTCTTTCAAGCCAGGCTCCACAGCCACAGGCTTGCGCGGGTCAGTATAAATGTTCTGACGCAACACCGCGTTCGGAAGAAGCGACCAGCCGTCATCACCATGCACCACAAGAACGTCAGCAAAACGAACGATCAACATAGCTGCCAAGCTAGCTTCACGCCACTTCATAACTTCATCTGCAGTTTCACCTTTATCCATCCAAAGAGCCATCGGAACACCCATCAACGGAAAACCAGCAAGCTCCTCACCACCCTTGCACGCAGCCCTACGCAACATAGTGAAGTTGTTCAATGTGTCAGCCAAGCCTTCATTCGCAAAAGTACCAGGATCCAGAACTAAATCTTCAACACCGTAAGCCAACAAAGTCTTAGTCAATGACGCCAACGCGTTCAGATCATTAGGCGCAGAAACCACAAGTGGACAATTATACATTAACGCCAGTTCAGCCATGTCCTTCCAATTTTCCACCGTCGCCGCGTATAACAAAGGCTTAGCCTTGGGCGCAGCCATTAAACCTGCTTCAGTCACGTTCGCGTTCAAAGTACACAAGATTAACGGTAAATCAGTCTTTTCAACAACTTTCTTTATAACAGCCTTGAACTTTTCGGGTTCACCTGAGGTGGAGCGAACAGCAATCATATCCAACTTAAGCGTATAACCGATGTATTCATAACTGAACTTCTCTGCCTTCTTTATTCGGTCTAGTAATTCCTCGTCAGTCATCTCATCCGTCACGTCAATCGCAATTGCTGTCGGGTTAAAGTACGTAAATTCGTGACGGTACATTACAAGTTTTCCGCCGAGCTTAACTGCTTTTTCACCTTCGCCAACAACCACTTCTCTGACTGGAGGCTTCAACATTTCCTTCAGTTGACTGTAAGCCTTCGCGTGTTCCTCCTTTAGCAATGGAGGACACTGGTCAACACTTACTTCACGATTAACGATTTTTGTGGCGAAAGCCATACAGTTTTCTTCACCGCACTCTTTACAGTTGGTTTTCGGAAGAAGCTTGTAAACGTCTATTGGGCTCAGTTCTTTTATTCCAGCTTTACCTTTCTTTTTTTCACTCATACACTTCACGTCTCTCTCATGGTTTGAAGGAAACCCAATCGGCAAACTTAGATGCATCAGCTTTCTTTCCACTTACCAGCTGTCCAGTAACTTGCTTCAAAGTCTTCACCGCAGCGGGATGCATCATCATAAACAGGTCCACGCCAGCAAGTAAAAGCGTCAAAGCTGTCGTTACTTCCCAAAGCGGACCTCTAAGCTCACGAGGCTCCCACTCAGGCGCCATCTTCAGCCACGCTTCACGTGCAGCCCAGGCATTGGTGGTGCCAGAAGACATAGGGTGCGCAAGTTCGGTGTCACCCATCAAACCAGCAAGTCGTGCTCGTTCCATATTGGTAAATGCGTAGTCCAAGCCATATCCAAGTGCTGCAGTCGTCAAGTCCAGAATGATATCTTCCTTATCCAAATGATCATACAAGCGCCTGTTAAGCTCACGAGCTAAGTTCAAATCCATAGGAGTGAAAGACAACGCCACGTGACCGTTCTTCTTAACGAATTTTGCGCAACGCTCAACATCCATGTCTTGGGTTAAGGAACTTATCAGAAAACGTTCCCCGGCAAAAGTCTCAGTTATCTCAGCGAAAACAGCCGTATCCTTAACTGGATCACCGCAACCGCCAATAACTAAGGGCACTTCAACAGCCTGCAGAATCTCTTCCACGGTCTTAACAGCATCCTTAGGCGTAGCATCCTTTAGCAACGGGTCAATGCTGATCAAGTGGACCGTAACCATATCTGCGCCGAACTTCTCAACCGCAAGCTTTGCCCAAGCTGCAGGGTCACCTATGACCTCCTTCACATGCATCTTTACAGCCTTAGACAGAGGAAGTGCCATATCAAAAACGTCAAGGGTAATAATCGGGGGATGCACAACAGGCCGCTCAAAAGTGTAGAAAGCAGGGGAAGTCTCTCCGCCAATAACTATTGACTTGCCGCGTGATCCACCTTCACCTTTAGCTGCGCCAAGTTTAACTTCAACGATCTTCCCTGGATAAGTCTCGATTGGAGGCATGAACTGGATCTTAAGCAACTCAGTAGGCTTGCCCTTCATAATTGGAGCAGCTTTGAGTTTAGGCACAAGTTGTCTGGGCAAAACTCCAGACTCGAACCACAGTTCTAGGTCTTTTACTTCCAGCTCAAAGTCTTCAAGCTCAATCTCCTGAAACTTCGCAAGAAGATTCAGCAGGTCGGGGCCGAAAGTTATTCCGCTGTTTTTATCCTTTTCCTTTTTTTCAGCCAACAGGCTTCACCCTTTAACCTTTCTTGTCATCTTTCATCGAGCGGATAATGACTTTCTTAGCGTATATTTTAGCATCTTTCAGAATTATCTTGAAGCCGCCCGCCGTTATTGGCAAGGTTCCAGCCGTCGCTACTGGCATCAGAGTACCTTCCTCAGCTGTCACTTCTGCAGGCGCTACTTCTTCAACTGCAGTCGCTTCAGTCCACCGTGTCACAACAGGGTGGTTTTTCTCCTTTAAGAAAGCTTTCAAGTCATCAATGTTCTTCACGTCTTCTTCGGTAGCGATCTTGTCTACAACGTCTGCTGGAATGAAATCTTTGACGCGTTCTTTCACTTCCTTTGGAAGCCAAACCACGCGGTTCCATCCTCCGTCAGCAGTGAGGAATTTCTTTGACCGCATGTACTCGATGGACATGCCGTGGAAACCGTCTATTTGCCGTCCTCCCGCTGTGGAGTCAGCAAGAGTTGAGAATGGTAAACCGTTAACAGTTACGCCTTTGAAGCTTCTGTTAACCACGCCGAAACCTTCTACTTCTGGAATGTAGAAAGCAACAGCTTCGAAGCAACCACATGAAGTATGCGGATGATCAAACGCCGTGTACAACCAAACCTTGTCAACATCGCCTAACGAGCGCTTCTTTACTGTCTCGTTTACGCCTGAAAATTCGCCTTTCTCTGCGTCTAGCAATTTTCCTCTTTCTATAGCGAAAACTGGTCCCTTAGGATCAACTTGTGCTGAGGCGCGACCATCAAACCAACTTATGGCACCGCAGTTAGAGTATCGTTGTGGGGTGATAACACACACATGGCTAGGAGCAAATGACTGGCAAAGGACACAGCCGTAGAAATTGTCAACTTCCTCGTCTTTCAACCCTCTTGCCTTTGCATCTCGGGCTTCGTAGATTTGTAAGGCTTCAGAATAGAGCTCTTTAATTTTTGCGGGATCAGTTATGAAAGTTATTTGCACTTTCTCGATTATGGGCAGTTCGCTTTTGAAAAGCTTGTAAAGCACTTTGCCTATGTACGTAAAAGAGTTCAATCCTTTCTTGAAAGCTTTCTTGCCTAGCCTTATCCAGATGTCGTAGCGCTGGTTAAGGTGCATGAAGCCTTCGATGAAGTTCAGATAGCCGTGTATGCGTCTTTCGATTACGCCTTCAAGCGCCTCTTCAAGTGTAGATCCTGCAGTTTCAACCAAGATTCCCAGCGGATATGCCTTGCCCTCTTCCATATCTTTAATATCGGGACCGATTATGGTAATTTTCTCGTCTTCAACTTCTTTCAAGGGTTTAACTCTTGCTAGTTCAAATTTCTCTTTAAGTGATGGCCCACCAAGTTCCACTTGCATTTCTTTTCTGCGGATACGCTCGCCTTCGTAAATGACGCTAACATCTACAGGTATATCTTCAAACATTGACATTTTTTATTTTTCTCCTTCAAATTTTGTAGTCATAACTTTGAGGTTGTTAGCCCAGTCATCCAACGAACCATTTGGATAGGACCAGCTAGCATGTGGGTGATAGAGGTTGTCTATCGTCATAGTCTTAAGATCTGGAGCAAAATGCTTGAGTCCTGACAATATAAGCGCTTCCATGTAATAGGGCAAAGCAACAAAAATTGCCAAGTCAGGATGACCGTTGCCATCTAGACCCTGCCAGCTTGCATCAACCAAGCGGCTACCTATGTCCATGGCAGACATAAAGCCTGCTGGTTCATAGCCACGTTTCAAGAACTCCCCAACCATATGGGCTGTTGCGATCACTGGAACTTTTGATGCTTTAGCAAAGTCAATTAAGAAATCAATTAATTGTCTTCCCTCCATACATCGTTCAGTGGCGTTGCTACCGACCACGAGAATAGGGCGAGAAGCTCTCTTTATCATCGCCACAGCTACTTCAGGTTTTGTTATCGCGTTTGCTTTCTTTGTTGCTGCTACTTCTGCACATTGCCAAGGTTCACACGACATTTCATATCACCCCTTCTTTTTTCTTATCATCCTTGGAAGTAAAGTTGGATCTGGAATCACTGTTTCTTTCCAGCCTTTTGCTTCCAGTATCTTTGTGATTTCGTCTTTCATGGTCATGGGCACGTCGGCCATTGTGCGTACAAACATGTGTAGGTCTGGCGGCATTGTTCCGTAATGTCGCTTGTGCAAGTCAATATAATGTGAGAGTTTGATTGAACGACCCTTCCATGTGTCGTTGGGTCTTATGCACAGCTTGGCTATAGCAACCATACATTCCTGTGGAGTCTCAACTGTCTGGAATAAGTGTTCGGGCGCTGGACCGACGTTGACTTTATCGCCTGTGCGCGCATCGTAAACTTCCCAGTCTTGAGTTTTATCTTTCCTGCCTAATAACATGCGTCGGTATTTGCTACCGTGCGGACCAACGAGAACTGGAATGCCTAAGCGCCAGAACCCTGCCGCTATTGCGGCAGCTTTCTGTGAGTAAGCCCCCCATGCTAAGCCAACTGCCCCCACGCGGTTGTGAATATAATCAGCTATTTCTTCGTAGTTTCCTCTTAATGGTCGTTTAGCGAATATGTTGGCAACTTTTATGGCTGCGCCAGCGATGTGTGAGTTTGCTACGCAAGAGCCTACGTTGAGGACCCCTCCTGCTTCAAAACCGCCGGGAAATTCTTCGTAAAGTGTTTTGCCCTCTGAGTTCTTGTAGCTGCCTGCGGACATAGCTGAACACCCAGAAGTTACTACAATGTAGCGCCTACTGGCGAATTCTCTGCATATGTCGTAAACATCTTTGCCGCCCTTTGGATAGTTGGAACACCCTACAACTGCAAGTATTCCAGGTATTTCGCCGAGAACGATTGGGCTTCCAACGTTTCTGATTTCTATGTCTTGGACAGCACCTCGTCCGCAGCGACAGAGATTAGTTTCTTCCACCATTTGGTGTTCGCCTGCTTTGATTATAAAGCTATGGATGTTGAGTTTGACAGGGCATACCTCTTCACAGCGTCCGCAGCCAATGCAGTACTCGTAAAGGTCTGTGAGTTGAGCAAGATTGCCTTCAGCAGCTGCTTTAAGGGCTTGTGGAATTTTGAGGTCTTGAGGACAGGCCCTTTGGCACATGTCGCATTGTCTGCATGTTTTCGCCAGTTTTTTGATTTCGTCAAGTTCTGGAAGGTTCTTGAATTTCCGTCTAATCGGAGCGATTTGGCGAGCTACTTTCACAGCCACTTCACCGACTTTTTCAGGGTCTAGAATCAGTACGCCGGGCACTTTGCCGCTAACCAGGTCAGCAACTATTTCGTCTGCTGGGTCCTTTGTGCGATTCTTGAAGCCCATACAGTTCTTCTCCGAAGCCGCAATTACTGGCGCTCTGGCGCGCTTAGATTCATCGAAAACGTCTGTTCTAACGCATTGTTCGTCCAGAACAACTACATCAGCAAAGCCACTTCTTATGAAACGGAGCTGCCATGAGATTGGACCAATTATTCGCCCTCGATTGTAGTATCTTGTTATGTCGTGAGCCGTGCAACAAAGACCTACGACTTCGATTTTATCATCGACTTTGGTTTCTTTCGCATAGTCAATTATCCCTACAGAGGGAATCACGTTGTGACCAATGCACATTATTACAGGTTTTGATGTGTCAACTGTCCCAATACCCAACGCAACTAATGGAGCTTCAGGTTCAGCTTTAGGAAAACCTAAAGTTGATGTTTGAACGATGTCGCCTACTTCCATACCAACATGGTCAACCATTCCCACGTGAAAAGCTTTAGACTCGAAATCGAGATTGTTTCCTTCTTGACCCGTATGAGCCACGGCTATAGACTGAGTGATTTGTTCCTCAGCGTAGTCCAAAACCTCTTGCAAATCACCTAGGGTTTCGGGCTTAATGCCAGTCACCAAGCGAGTAACTGGAGCCTCAACTGCAATATTCAAACCGCCTACGTCCAGCGGATATCTGCTCCCATATTTATCTATTAAGTAGTGAAGCATATGACGAGAGTGCGCTGTGTGAGTAGCTGCTCCGATACAGCAAGCCAAAAGCACAATACGTGATGATTGAGCACCAATATCCAATCCACACGCTCCACGCTTCCCTGCGGTTAAATCGCATTTGCCAAAAGTGCAGAGACAGCACAAGTCGCAATCTGGCATATAAAAGGGCTTGTACTTGTTGAGGAGTTTCAAGTCCCAGTCTCTTAGAGATGTCAAACCGGGCATTGGTGTGGGTCCCATAGGTTCCTTCCAGGAGTCATCAACAATTTTTCCTATAGATAATTCAAGATTCTTAACAAGACCAGTAGTGGTCTTCATTTCACCAATTTTTACACGCACGTTCTTGCTCGTCAAATCCAAACCTCTGTAAAGGTTTTACTTAAACCAACATTACAATCTTTTTAAACTTTTCCAGAATATCCTAGCAAAAGATATGATGAGTTTATAGAGATGCAAGCTTCTTGAAAATCAACATGATCAAAGCTGATTTAGAGGTAACCAGCAGTTTTCATTATTTCCTTTACCGAAGCACAAGCCACATTGTCCGAAGGCAGGTCCAACAGCGATTTTCCCTCAAGAACATATTCATCCAAGGTCGCATCTGCCGTTATTTTTCCCAAATAACTTAGGTTCAGCAAAGTCTCTGCGTGAACGCTTAGTTCCGCAGGAAACCTATAGCCACCTACAAGATAGAAGTTGTCAAACTGCATGTCAACTTCTTTGGCGATGCGATGTGCTCTTTTGACATGGTCCATAGACTTTTTTGAGTGATCAAGAATATCAAACACGTCGTTCACTTTTGACGTTATGCGTCTGTTTAAGTGTTCAAGGCCTGCTGGCGAATCTATAAGCACATACTTATAGTTCTTGGTTAACGACTCCAACGCGCCTTTCAAAGCAGAGTTTGGCATACAATAGCAACCCTCAACCCATTTGGTACCTACGGCTAAGAAGTCAAAACTGTCACTTTCAAACAAACCGTTTGCCCAAATCCTGCTTTCTATTCGTTCGGTGGGTGGAACTCCTACAGTTGTTCCGCCTCGTTCAATGAATGTGCTGACAAGCAACTCGGCAATAGTGGATTTACCAGCTTCCGTGAGGTCTATTCCAACCATTTCAGCTAGGTTCTGATCAGGGTCAGCATCCACCAGCAACAGGGGAGTTTGATTTGCTTCAATAAAACATTTTGTCATTAATGCAGTGAAGCTTGATTTTCCAGTTCCTCCACGACCAATTGTCACAAGAATTTTCATAAACATAGACCTCTCATCAACAAACTCAGATGCTTTTCCTAAGGAGAACGTCGCATATATTGTCTATGGCTTGCATCGCCGCAATCTCCTTGTGCTCAAGCGGTGTTTCTCCCAGAGTATCCGCTTCAATCACTTTCTCGTCAAACGGAATAAACGTGAGGGTAGACAAACAGTTTTTCTGAGCGAAACTTGAGACTGCTTTCTTCTGTTTTTCGTTCATGATTCTGTTTCCGATGAGGTAGAGCTGCTTCATTCCAGCTTTTGCTGCCAAGTCATGTATGTGCTTAGCTATCTCAAGAGATTTCAAGTTTGAATCAGCAACAATCAACAGAGCATCCACTTGCCTCGCGGTTCCTCTACCTATATGCTCAACCCCTGCTTCAAAATCTAAAACAACAGCCTCGTTACGCTCAACAATCAAATGACGGAGCAAAGCACGGATAACCGCGTTTGGAGCGCACATACAGCCAGAACCCATGGATCGCACCGTGCCCATAACTATCAGATTCACGCCAAAAGGAGTATTCACGGAATATTCGCGGACTATATCATCTACGGTGAAGGATAAACGATAAACGCCAGAGTAGCCCGTGCTAGTTTTAGACTCAACAAGCTCCTTATTTTCAGAGATCGGCACAATCTTACGGGCTTCTTCCGTGGATAACCCTAAAGTTAAAGCGAGATTCGGCGAAGAATCAGCATCTATGGCTATAGTTTTCAATCCTCTCTCAGCGAACCCCCGCGCAAGACCCGCAGCGATTAAGGTTTTGCCGACGCCGCCTTTGCCAGAAACCGCAATCTTCATACAAAGCCCACTGGGCAATACTGTCGTTTTATGATTTATTTACGTTTCTTCGAAAATAAAAAAACGGAAAAGAATTAATAGAAAAGTCAGGCTCCTCATGTTCACTTTCAGCAACTTTGGGTAAGGATCTTTTTTATCATTGCGATTATGCTTTTGGAGGTTCCTGAATAAAACCCAAAGAGGAAATAAGATACTAGTATTTTGATTCCTAAAAGGTCGAAATTGAGAAAAGTGAGAGTGGGAAATTGAATTTTCAATCCTGCGATTTTGAAAGACAATCAAGCAAGAAAACTAAATTGCGCCTAGGAGGACTGTTCCTGCAATGAAAACACTGTCGTTTAAGGTAGAGTTGGCTCAAGACACCAACGCGCTCAAGCAAACCTTATTCTACAAACTGTGGAATTACCTTGTTGCTTATCAAGTCTATGGCTTTTTTCACCTTTGTGCCTATTGGAGAACCCACCACAAATTGCGAAACGCCGATTTTTCGAAGTTCAGCAATTCTTTCGATGCACATGTCTGGTGTACCGCATACCGAGAAAGCGTTAATCATCTCAGGTGTAACAGATGAGAAAGCAGTCCCAAAGTCATTTTTCTTTAGAGCCGCACGAAGTTCATCAGCCTTCGCCGTGTCTATTCCATGTCTTTCCAGTACTGGAGGAGGGCTACCCGCAACTATGAAGGCAACCACGGGGGTAGCAGCTTTAATAGCTTTTTTTAGTTCTTCGTTAACGGAAAACGAGGTGTATGCTGCAATGTCGACGTCGCTTGGAGTTGTGTTAGCTTGTTGAATTCCTTTGCTGACGCGTTTAACGGCGTATTCCACATCGGTTGGATGGCTAGCGTTAATCAAAACACCATCTCCAGTTTTACCTGCCATCTCTAGCATTTTTGGTCCTTGGGCGCCGATGTAAACGGGAATCTTAGTCTGAATTTTGAAGTTAAACTTGGCACCAACAATCTTGAACACTTCGCCCTGGTATGCAACGTTTTCGCCATTGATTAACTTACGGAATATATCTATGGTTTCCTTAACAGCGGTAAGGGGTTTGCCCATTTCTACTCCAACAGCTTCGAGGGTGGTTTTGTCCCCTGCACCTATCCCAAGCACCACTCTACCGGGAGCTAGCTCATTTAGGGTTGCGATAGCTTGCGCAGTGATAACCGGATTGACCATCCATGGGTTGGTCACGCCTGTACCAAAGGTAATTTTGTTTGTGTATATGGCTGCAGCGGCGAGAGTGACGTAGACGTTACGGTTAACGAAGTGGTCTGTTATCCAGAGATAGTTGAAGCCACAGTTTTCAGCTTGAATAGCATAGGCAACCAATTTCCAGTAAGGGTCTTTTGGAACGAATTCTACTCCAAATTTGAGCATATCATAGTGCCTCCGCTGTCATTGTTGCGATTTTAGCTTTATTTGTTCAGCAACGGTTGGCAGCTGCAATATACAAAATGCGTTCATTGCCTTTTCTGGTTCAAGCAACACGGAGGCTTCCAATAAAGCAGCCAAACCAGATTTACTTTTGCTGTTACCATTTTTCATGTGTAGAAGGATGGTGTCAGCAAGTTGACGGGGCATTTTTTCTTCATTCTTTGAGGCTAGAATCAAATTTATCAGTTGATCCGATGTTGGACCCCACTTTTCACCGGGAATCAACTTGACTAGGTCAGGGTAATCCACAATAGCTAACTCCTTTTGAGACAAGTAATTGCGGCAAATGCTTTAAAAAGTTGTCGTCTTCCAAGAATTGAGTTTTTAGAACCTGCCAAGCGTAGTCTTTATGGTTATGCAGTCTGTTTTGCAGTCTTTTATCCTTCCAAAATCTGGAGATTGTTTATCGCTATCTTGACTTCTCTTGGAATGGCTCGTATAGAAAAAAATGTGTTAGTTTATGACAGGTTCAAGGTAGCTATTACAGTGTCATCATCCAAAGCCTCTATCTTAAACCCTTTCTTCTCGCACATATTCAACATTTTATAGTTGTTAGCACTCACGTAACCGTAGATTTTGTCCACACGCATATCTTTGCCCATCTCAGCAAGAAGGTCCATAAGCTTGGATCCAAGCCCAAGACCTTGCCATTTATCGCCCACTAAAACAGCGAACTCACCGCTTTTCCCTCCAGGTTCAATAATTAATCGAACGGTACCGATTATTGGTTTTTTGCTCTTCTGAAGTTCTGAAATGACGGCGATTTCTCGGTCGTAATCAAGATTGCAGTACCGCGTCAACATTTTATGGGAAATCTCTCTTATTATCTCGAAAAACCTGAAATGCATACTTTCTGCGGAAAGAGACATCAAAAACTCGTTGAAACGTTTTTCGTCTTCAGGCTTCACTGGGTGAAGCAGCACCTTAGTTCCGTTTTTAAGTCTCCTAATTGCAACGTACTTCTTGGGGTAAGAGGCAATGAGGCATTTGTCATGATATTCAGCAACCTCGTGCATCATCCTGTCCCAATCTATAACTACGCGAGCGTCAACCGCAACCACAGCATTTTCGCTGGCAATCAACGGGTTTATGTCAATCTCTATTATTTCTGGGAAATCTGTAACAAGGTGCGAAAATTTCACCAGAATCTCTTCAATAAGGGAAACGTTCAAAGGATGTCCATTGGATGTCACGTATTTGTAAATGGCGGTGTCTTCCATTAGCCGTCTTGCAAGTGTTTGATTCAGTGGTGGGAAACCAATACTCACATCTTTGAACAGTTCTGCAGCAATTCCACCCATCCCGAAGAGGATTGTGGAGCCAAACTGGTCATCTTTTTTGGAGCCTATAATCAGTTCGTAGCCTTTTTCGCGTATCATGGGCTGAACAGCCACACCTTGGAACTCAACGGCGCTGTTATATTTTTTAACCCTGTCAGCGATCTCTCCGAACAAGGATTTTGTTTCCCATTTAGAACAAACGTTCAAGATGACGCCTCCGATTTTCGATTTGTGTGAAATCTGAGGAGACAATGCTTTTAGGACCACAGGGTAACCTATTTTAGAAGATGCCGCGATAGCCTCTTCGCTGGTTCGAGCTACAATCGTCTTCACAGTTGGAATCTTGTAGGTTTCCAAAAAACTCATTGAATCAGGTAAATTGAGGAATTTCCTTCCCTCGTGAAACGCTTTCCGGAGAATACCCTTAAGCACAGTTGAGTTGGGTTGCTCCACAGGTAGAGATTCGGGAGTCTGATACAGAAGCTCCTGGTTTTGAGTGTAATTGTACATGTATAGGAAGGTAGAAACGGCCTCTTCAGGGGATGTAAATGATGGAATTTCGTTTTTTTGCAGAATTCTACGAGCTTTCCGACAATTCTTGTCTTCACTCATTAGAACCGTGAGAACAGGTTTGCTGGTTTGCTTAGCTATTTCAACTATTGTCTTTGCCAATTCAACGGATTTTGTGGCACCCTGCTGTGTATAGATAACCAAGAAGCCGTTGCTTTTGGGGTCGTTCAAGCATATCTCCATCACGTTTTTGAATCTGTCTGGGGTAGCTTCCTCGTAAATATCTATAGGATTTGCTATGCTACAGTAGGAGGGCAAAACGTGCTTCAAAGCTTGAACAGTATCGTTACTCAGCTTCGCTAGTTTTCCATCTCTCGCTATGAGGTGGTCAGTAGCCATTATCGCAGGCCCTCCTGCGTTGGTAATTATAGTCAGATTTGGACCAGTCGGGTTTGGTTGCATCGCCAATGCTTCTGCACAGTTAAAAAGATCGTTGATAGCCTCAACACGGACAATACCAGCGCGTCTGAAAGCGGCGCTATAAACTGAGTCGTCTCCGCCTAAAGAGCCACTGTGGGAGAGAGCTGCTTCCCGGCTTTCCTTGAAACGGCCAGCCTTAACCAACACAATAGGTTTAGTTCGAGCGGAGCAGCGAGCTGCACTCATAAATTTACGCCCGTTTTCTATGGATTCTACGTAGAGCACAATGCTTCTGGTCTGAGAGTCGATACTGAAATAATCGATTAAGTCTCCCAAATCCACATCTATAGTTGAGCCTGTGGAGACTACGGCGCTGAATCCAACCTGCGCTTCCGAAGCCCAATCCAGAGCTGAAGCACATAAAGCAGCACTTTGGGAGATGAAGGCTATTTTTCCAGGTTGTGCTTGCTTGTCGACGAAAGTCGCGTAGAGGTTGATTTTCGGCCTAATCACACCTAAACTGTTAGGTCCGATTATGCGGATTCCGTACTTCCTTTGATGTTCTAGAATTTGCCTCTCTAAAGTTGAATCCTTGTCGCCAATTTCTTTTAACCCAGCTGAGATTATGATGACACCGGCGACGCCAGCCTTTCCGCATTCTTCAATGACTTGAGGAACAGTGTGCGCTGGTGTAGCTATAATTGCGAGGTCTATTTTGCAGGGAATTTTACTGATGCTAGGATAAGCAGTTATTCCTTGAACTATCTGCCTGAAAGGATTTACAGGAAAAACCTCACCTTTGTAGCTTTTTCTTGTCAAGTTGCTAAAGATTTTGGCTCCTATGGAACCTTCTCTTCCGCTTGCACCTACAACGGCGATCCGTTTAGGATTGAAAGTGCGTTGGAGGTTCTCAATTCCCAAGTCTAATTGTTCCCTCGTTTCGGAGAAGTGTCTTTATTTGAATAAATGTATAAACTACATATGGTTTTTAAAACTTCTTAGAATATTCATGCAGACAGCTTGACATGGAAAGTAAAGCATTTGCGTACAAAATTTAATGTCTTTGAGTTGAAGATAAACTTAATTTTTATTTCAGAGATAGTCATTAAATCCTAAGTAATGGAGGTTTACAAAGTTGGACTCGATCCAGATAATTGCTGTTGAAAACTTACCCTTAATAACGGAAGGCGCCGACCTCGGTGAACTCATCTGCAAAGCGGCTGAAAAGCAGAATAAGCCCATCCAGGAAAAAGACATTATTGTTATCACTCATGTTGCTGTTTCGAAAGCCCAAGGAAAAGTGGTTAATCTTGACGAAGTTGTACCTTCGGAACGGGCGAAGGAAATAGCGCGTGAAACCGATAAAGACCCCGCTTTGGTTGAGGTAATTCTCCGGGAGACAACGGAAATCGTGCGTAAGCGGCGTAATAGTCTGATCACAGAGACTAAGCACGGCATGGTTTGTGCAAATGCGGGAGTGGATAGGTCTAATGTTGAAGGCGAAAGAAACTTGGTTTTGTTGCCTGAAAATGCAAACGAGTCAGCACAGAAAATCAGACAAAAAATAAAGAGGCTAACACATTGTGATGTTGCAGTGATTGTTTCTGATACTCATGGTCGCCCTTTTAGAATGGGGGAGATTAACGTGGCAATAGGCGTAGCGGGAATCAAGCCGATAAGGGATAGACGTGGAGAAAAAGACCTATTTGGATATGTTTTAAAAATTAAACGAACAGCTGTCGCTGATGAACTATCGTCCGCGGCAGAGCTTGTGATGGGTCAAGCTGATGAAGGGATACCTGCAGCCATTATAAGAGGGTACAAGTATCAAACAGCAGAAAAAGCATCGGCAAATGAGCTTAATAGACCGAAAGAGAAGGACTTGTTCAGATAAGTGATTAAACGGGAAACAAAAAATGAGCCCAAATACGCTTAAGGAAGTAAGTGAGCGATTAGTGAAAGCCGGCAAAGAACTGAATGAGCAGGGGCTAGTATGGGGAACTAGCGGAAACATCAGCGCGAGAATCCCCGGCAAAGACACTTTTCTGATAAAACCTTCTGGAGCACATATGAGATCCTTGAAGCCTGCAGAACTGGTTCTTGTGGATTCGCAAGGTAACAAGGTCAGAGGAGAAATGAATGTTTCTTTGGAGACTCCTATGCACGCTGCAATTTACCGAGCACGGGATGATGTGCAAGCGATTGTGCACACGCATGCGCCCACGGCGACTGCGTTTGGGATAGCTAAGACGGAAATTCTTCCATTGCAGGTGGAGATGTTCATGCTTCTTCCAAATGGTGTTCCCGTCGTTCCCTTTGAGCGACCGGGTTCTGAAGCACTTGCAAAAGCTGTTCAAAAAAAGATTATGGATAACGACGCTGTTATTCTTGAAAATCATGGGGTTGTAACCGTTGGCTCAACTATTAAAGCCGCTTGCAACCTAACCGAAATGGTTGAAGAAGCTGCCAAGATTCAGCTTTTGGCGATGACACTTGCCGGCGTAAACGTATTGAATTTAGCTAAGCTAAAGGAAAAGTTCAAAACAATGAATATAATTGAATAGCAAAAACGGAAAAGAGGATGCTATTTTGACCGACCCTAAAACGCCTGGAGAGTTTTTAGAAAAAGTGTTGTCCAGCAGGTTTAAACCAGAAAAAGCCGCCGGAATTGATGTTATAGTCAATATAAAAATCACCGGACCTAATGGCGGAGACTGGATAGTTACAATAAAAAATCAGAAACTGGAAACCAGAGAAGGAACACATCCTTCGCCCACGATAGAACTAATGATAAAAGAATCAGATTACATGGACCTTATTAAGGGCAAAATTAGCGGCGAAAAAGCCTTTATGACGGGAAAACTCAAGTTCAAAGGTAACATTGGCATGGCATTACGATTGAAGGATACAGGTTTCCTTTAGAAGACCCCTACACTAGCTGAAAACAGTTAATAGCCTTTTGCGGCTAATGAAACTTTATCAATTCTTATTTTTGATTTCCCGAGTTTATCCGTATTACTTCGACAAATATTTATTTAATCTTCCACATTCACAGAAGGGTAGGTGGAGAAATTTGGTAATTCTAAAAGAAGTTGTGAAGGATTACGAGTTCCGCGGAGACATGTCGGCGGATGAACTTGTCAACCAGATGGAGCAAGCTTGGGGTTTCACCGCTGGAAAACTCTCTGTAGGCGTAAGAATTCTTGAGCGTATGTTCAAAGCGACTAACTGCATTAATTTTCTTTCGTTCACTGGAAATCTCGTTGCAACTGGTGCGCGAGGCGTTTTTAAGGAGTTAGTCAAGCGAAAGCTTGTTGACGTTATTATCACGGCTTGTGGAACACTTGATCATGATGTCGCAAGGTGCTGGAGGAACTATTACAAGGGCTCTTTCATAATGAATGACATAAAACTTCACGAAAGAGGCATAAACCGCTTGGGTAACATCTTAGTTCCGAACGATAGTTATGGCACAATAATAGAAGAGAAGATGAAAGAGCTACTGGAGAGCCTTTGGAGAGAGGGTGTGAAAGAAGTTTCAGGCAGTCAACTTTGCCGTGAAATAGGGTTGCGCTGCTGCAACGAAAGCTCAATTATGTATTGGGCAGCAAAAAACGACGTACCAGTTTTCGTTCCCGGTATCACAGACGGCGCGATTGGTTATCAAACTTGGCTCTTCAGCCAAGATCACAAATTCAATCTTAATATGCTTAAGGATGAAGGAGAATTGAACGACCTAATTTTTTCGGCAAAAAAAACCGGTGCGTTAATTGTTGGCGGGGGAATCTCAAAGCACCATACGATATGGTGGAACCAATTTAAAGATGGATTAGACTACGTCGTGTACGTGAGCACAGCTGACGAGTGGGACGGTAGTCTCTCTGGCGCACGACCTCGAGAGGCAGTTTCATGGGGAAAAATAAGTGAGAAAGCCAAGAGAGTGATGCTTGAAGGCGATGCTTCAATGATACTGCCCTTGATGATGAGTTCGCTTGTTGCTAGGCTTGGAAAAGCTTAGAATAGGGCTTCAAAAAGCCATGACATGTCTGGGCCTTTGCGTTTATTTTTTACTCTTTCGTTTAGAGCATGTGTTATTAGCGGTAAGGCAATTGTTGCGTCGCAGTAGCACACCACCCGAGTGCCACTTTCACTGTTAATTTTACCCCAGCTAATAGCCTCTTCTAGAGTGCAGCCTGACAAGCCGCCCCATTGGGGGGCGTCAGTAGTTATTTGTATGGCATACTTGTGCGGGTAGTAGTACTCCTGCAATCCTTTGCGTAAGTGACCTTCTCTGCCGGCTACGCCTTCGTCGTTGGTTTGGGGTGAAACTGAGATGGCGATGAGTTGCGTTAAGTCTTTTGGCACGCCGCCGCCTATGTAGACTACGGCAACGTCTTTTGTTTTGGTGCCAATGCTAACGAACTGGTCGAACTCTTTTACTGAATCCAGAATTATTGGATGACCTTTGTTTTTAGCCATAAGGAATGTTTCACCGTAAGCGCTGTCGCTCACAGCTGGGCTGAAAATTGGAACACCATTTTGTGCGGCTATCGCGGCTATGCTATGTATGCCTTTCGTGCTGAGGAATTTACCTAGTAAATGCAGAAACTCGGCGCTTGAGTAGGTAAAATTAGTTTTCAGGGTCATAACGAAGTCTGTTACTAATTCCTCCATTTTTCGGTAGTCTGTTTCTTTACCGAAGACGTCATAGTACCTGTTTACGTCTGCCTCTAGCAATTTCTCGTCGTTTGCCATGTGACTGCCTTGCCAGTAGCTGAATCCCATGGCGTCCACAATATCTTCGGAAACATTAGCGCCTGTGGAGACGAGCACGTCAATGAACCGGTTTTCAATAAGCCAGTTTATCATAGTCCACTGTCCAGCGGTGCTCATGGAGCCTGCTAAGCCCATAACAATAGTCAAATCGGGGTCTTTGAGCATTTTTTCCCAGATTTCAACTGCTTCGCCGAGTTTTCTTCCCTGATAAGCGGTCCGGCTCATATCCTCAAGAAGTTGAGACAAACTTTTTTCTTTAACCTTTATTGGTTCAAGTCTTTTGTTAAAATATGATTCGCCCATTGATTTGCACCTTGTTGTACATTAGGCGACCCATATATGAAATTTATCATTTTGATAGAGTGAAACAATAATGCGGATGCGTTTTTAGATTCAACTAGGTTTTTGGCTTTTTTTATGGATTGATTTTTTTCTCCTTAGTTGCTGAATTTCCCGAGAATTTGCCTCAATTGATTGCTGAGAAAACACAAAACTTGTTTACCCCGACTGATAGCAACAAACGCAGAAACCAGTAAATACTTGTCATTTTTTATGATTCAGAAAATTTTTTAGAAAAAAGAAAGAAAGGGGGAGTTCACTTACTATTTTTCCATTACTTTTTTGGTGGCTATTTCTATGTCTTCAGATTTGATTGTTTTTCTTCCAGCATGCATGGCAAAATCTAGTGCTTCCTTGGCGATTTTGATGCCAATTCCTTCTAATGCTTTCGCTAGTTCTTTCGCTGCCGCCTCACTTACTCTGTCCGCTCCTGCCTTTTTGCACAATCTGTGCATGGGAGCAACGGCTAATTCTAAATTGGCCATAAAGACTTCTCCGCAGCTTCTTTTTCTTTTTAAAGCTATATTTAACCTTTTTTGTCTTCTATTTCTTTAAATTATCGTTTAAGATTAAAATTCTTCACATAAAGAAGAAAATTATTATACATTTGGCTAGATATAATAACGGCCTTAAGATTGAAATGAAGCTAATTGACGCTCACATCCACCTTTCTGACGCAGAATACTCAAAATGCACTGACGAGCTTGTAACTGATGCCAAGAACTCCAATGTTGTAGCGCTAGTTTCGAATTCTACTGACTTTGAAACAAGCATCGGAAGTCTGAAATTGGCTGAAAAGTATCCAACTACGGTTTATCCTGCAATAGGCATTCACCCATGGAACGTGAATATGCTTGGAGAAAGTGAGCTTGAAAAAACTTTGGATTTGATTTCTGAGCAAAACCAAAAAAATACTGTAGTTGCAATAGGTGAAATCGGTCTCGACTCCAAATATGAGTCGAAATGGGAGGATCAGCTTATGGTTTTCGAAAAAATGCTGCACCTAGCCGAAAATCTTGGTCTTCCAGCCATAATTCACTCGCGAGGGACAACCGCTAAAATCGTGGAGATGCTTCCATCATACAACTTAAAGAAGGTTTTGCTACATTGGTTTAGCTACCCAATGAGTGCGCTGTATGAAGCTTCAGACTACGGATATTACATCTCCGAAGGGCCACCAGTGGCTTATTCCAATGGCATCCGTGAAATCGTGGAAAAGGTACCGCTGACTAACTTTTTGACAGAAACAGATGGGCCAGTGACTTACAGGAGAAATCCCTATAATGGTCAGATGACTAAACCTTCCTTCTTAAAGACCGTAATTGAAGCCGTGGCCGATGTTAAGAAAATGGCTGTTGTGGATGTTGCAGACCAAATAGCTCGAAACTTCGAGGATTTCTTCAATATAAAACTGAACTAGCCTCTGTTATGTGCTAGGCAACGTCAATAATTCAGATTAAAACCAATTAAAAAACCTCTAAAAACCAAGTGAAGCATTATTAACGATATAGCTACAGCCAAGATTAAGACTATTGTTGAAATAATTTTACGGATTCTTCAGCTTGTTAGCGTCAGATCACTTTTTCTCCATCTTCAAGACCGTGTCCTTTTTCTTTTTCTAGCCGTTTGCCCTTGCTCAGTCGAGAGGAAAAGGGAAATCACTCGATTCCATTTTTAACCTTTCTTCTCCTCTCCCTCTTATACATTCAATGCAGAATATGGTGCGTCCACTTTCTAGGATGATGTTTGGTTAAGATAGGCGTAAACTTAAATTAAGCCTCTTATTCTATTGGAAGTTGCTTTTACGCTTTCAAGCGTTGGAGGACAAAAGATAGTATCTGATTGGAGGAAACTGGGCGGTTGGGAAAAGTCAAGACGGAACACATTAAACGGTTAGCTAAAGAACTTATGGAACGCTTTCCAGATAAATTCTCAGGAGATTTTAACTCCAACAAACATACAGTCGACACGCTCACGGAAGGCGCGACTTCGAAAGTGAGGAACCAAGTTGCCGGATATATAACACACACTATTTCCGCAACCCAATCCGATACTTCAAATGAAAGCGAAGAGGAGATAGCAACTTAGCTGTAACGGAAAATGACGTCTTATGATTGATGAATACCGAAAGGGGTGGGCTTTGAGATATTTGCGCGAAGCAAAGGCGGAGTTGGAAGCAGCACGGAAAGTACCGTATATGGCTCCTAGTCTTGTGATCGAGTCTATCAGGAAAGCTCGAAACGCAATATACTATAGTCTGGGAGAACCTGCTTTCATAGAAGTCCTCGTAAGAGAAGAGACAAAAAAAGTGAAACCTACAAATGACTCGGTTCTGCTTTTCTTAATGGAGATCGAAGGAATGGTACAGCAGCTAGCACATTTGGAAGAGGTGAACAGTGAAACAATGATGAGACAGGCTGAGACGCTGGTTCAAATAGCCACGGACATTGTGCAGGTGTTAACTGAAGAAAAATTTGAAAACTAAATTGCCAATTTTTATTCTTCAATTAGATAAGCCCAATTAAAAATTGAAATCCTTTATTAGCACTAGTTCAACACCATTTATAGGTTGGACAAAAATGACAATAACTGTGAAGTTAGTCGGTGCTTTTCGTCATTTTTCAGGCACAGGCGAACTTGAGTTGCGTTTTAAAAATCTTGACTGTGTGAGCGATTTAATAAGAGCGGTAATTAAAGACCTGCCTGAGATAGAGTGTACTTTTGTTTATCAGCAGCTCAAAAATCCTGAGCCAAATGCATTAATACTTGTTAATGGTAAGGAAATTGGTGTTTTAGATGGGGTGGAAACGAAATTGAAGGACGGCGACGAAATCGTTCTTGTTCCTGTTGTTCATGGCGGCTGAAAATCATTTATGAAAAAATGAATTAGGCAATTTGCCAACGATTTGGCCTAGGCTTTTTGTATTGATTTTGTTTTTTGATATATTTTGTAACTAGGGAGTATTGTATAGCAAAGCTTAATACTCAATATTCCTATTGGGTGCGAGGTGCCCAAATTGGGAAAAGCGGCAGTAACAACTCCTTTGTACCTTTCTGTAGCCTAGACACTAATGATTAGCTATCAACTTTTCACAGAAACAGCGGTCACTACTCTTGTAACAGAAATCAACACCTTCATTCCATCAATAGGCTTCTGGCTAGCCGGGCGAGTAGACATGGTTGTTTTTGTCTATGCATTTGCTTGGACATTCGTACTGTCATCTGCAATACCTTCTGTTCTTCTCGGAAAAGACCGTGGCGTGCTTGTTCAGTTTTTTGTATGCTTAACCTTAACTTTCTTGGCTTTTGTACTAGTGGATCTAATGGAAATTTACGCAGGAACTTCACTGACCCAGTTGCTCAATTTTTCCATCATATTCACAAATCCAATTTTAGCTACGCTCTATCTTGCTCTGCCTTACATCTTCATGATAGGTCTAGATTTTGGGTCAAAGAGAATGAATGAAGTAGAGAAAAAGCCAGTTGACTTCACAGAGACCTTTGTGGACTCTAAAGAATGGTCGGAGCAAAACTGTCAAGAGGCACAATAGGCATATCAAATAGTATGCTAAGCAAAATAGCAACTTTAACAACGGACTTTGGGTTAAAAGATCCTTATGTTGCTGAGATTAAAGCTGTAATTTTAAGCATATGCCCAAAAGCCACAATTGTAGACATAACACATATGATACCCAAGTTCAATACCCAAATGGGTGCTTACGTGCTGGCTTCAGCAACGGTATACTTCCCGAAAGGCTCAGTCCATTTGGTAGTGGTTGACCCGGGAGTTGGAACCAAAAGACGACCAATATTGATACAAACCAAACAAGGTTTTTTTGTTGGACCGGACAATGGCATCTTAATTTTAGCAGCGGAAAAACAAGGAATAATGAGCATTCATGAACTGGCAAATCCACAATTCATGTTACCTAGAGTCTCTAACACATTCCATGGAAGAGACATTTTTGCTCCTGCAGTAGCCCACTTATTGAATGGGATAAAGCCAGACGATTTTGGACCAAGAATAAGCGAACTAACGAAACTTGAATTCTTAAAGACCACGAAAGAAAATGGTGCGTTGATTGGCATGGTTTTGCATGTGGATGGTTTCGGGAATATAATTACGAACATAACCGAGAAAGAGTTAGAACAGACTCATGTGAAAGGTGAAGTAAGGTTGAAACTGCCGTGTTGCAAATTAAGACTGAAACTATGCAAAGCCTATGGAGAAGCTGAACCCAAGGAGCCATTAGCCCTAATTGGGAGTCATGATTTTCTAGAAATCGCTCTAAACCAAGGCAGTGCATCGGAGAAATTCAAAGTAAAACCAGGTGACAAAATTAAGCTTTTGCTTTAGGGTTGAAAATTATCTTTCTTTTTTAATCAGATTTATCTCCTAGTCAGTTTCTCGAAAAACCTTGAATTATTAAAAACGATAAACAGTTTCAACGGTTAGGACTACCCAAGCGTAATAATCAGCAATCTATTGATATAAAGGAGACGCCTTGATACGAACAGGATTAGCGGTAGTTCTGTTTAAGGTTCGTTGTCAAATAGAATATAACCTATAATTTTTTGTTTTGGTTGCTGTCACCATTGCAGTCAAATAGCTTATAAGCCAGTTATTTCAAGAATACTAAATTGGTTTTAAGTATGGGAACAGGAAGCACTCAACAATTCGACGTGGGTCATTGGATCTTAAGGATTATCGCCATAATTATTGACAATATTATACTTTATGTTGTAGCGTGGTTGCTGCTAGCTTTAGTTCTGACTCCACTGTTGTTTCTTGGAGCACCTTCCTTATTTTGGCTAGGATTTGACTGGCTGGTTTTGCCATTCGTCTCTGGAATTCTTGGAGTGCTCTATTTCGTTATATTGGAGGTTTACTGGGACGGAACTTTAGGGAAAAAGATCATGGGTCTGCGTGCACAAATGACAAACGGAAACAAAGTAACGTTAGATAAAGCATTTATCCGCAATATCAGCAAAATCCACCCGCTTCTCTTGTTGTTAGACTGGTTAATTGCTTTTGTCACGCCAGGGGATGATCGCCGCCAAAAATACACGGACCGTATTGCAGGCACCACGGTTGTTCAAGTATCACAAGCATTCGTTGCGATATCTCCATCTTCAGAGGCAAGCACGCAATAACAAGATGTAATGCGTTGTCAAAATACTCTCTTTTTTTTCATTATTCATTATAATTACTCGCGCGAGCCTAGCCAATCACAATCTTGTATATCAACATACATAGAAAGCTTTAAATACACTATCACGTTGACGTTGTTGTTTTTCGAGAGGGGAATGTGTTTGCAGAGATTGGGTACAGTGCTTCATGTGACTCCTTCTCAGAATGTTGTTGTTAAGGCTGACAGAACTCCGAAAATCGGTTCAACGGTTGCTAGCGAAAAATTGAAGGTGGTTGGAAAGGTCTTTGACGTGATAGGTCCAGTTTCTTCACCTTACGCAATTGTAAAGCCAAACATAGAAGATCCTGAAAAATTGATTGGAGAAAAACTGTATCTGCTTCTCTCGAAAAAGAGATGGAGTAAAGAAGTATGAGTGAAGATAACAAGATGTATGATTCTACAGACTCTGCAGCGACAAAGCAACGAATTGAACCAGTCAAGGTCCAATCATGCCCTGAATGCGGCAGCACCCGGCTTATGCGGGATTACGAGTGCGCTGAAATAGTTTGCATGGACTGCGGTTTCGTAGTAGCAGCAAAAATTGCTGACAGAGGACCCGAATGGAGAGCTTTTGACGACGAGCAGAGGTCGAAACGAACAAGGGTTGGTGCTCCTCTAACATACACAATTCACGATAAAGGTTTATCAACAACAATAGATTGGCACGACCGCGATGTATACGGCAAAAGCCTCTCACCTGGCCAGAAAGCACAGGTTTATCGCCTCAGAAAATGGCAACGTCGCATCAGAGTTTCAGACGCAACAGAACGCAATTTGGCTTTTGCCTTATCTGAAATCACAAAAATCTCTAACAACTTATGTCTGCCCAAAAACATACTTGAAACCGCCTCAGTCATTTACAGAAAAGCAGTGAAAGAGAGACTGATACGCGGCAGATCAATTCAAGGTGTAACTTCCGCATCTATTTACTTGGCTTGTAGGCAGTGTGGACTGCCCAGAACTTTAGATGAGATATCTCAGGCCTCAACTGTTAACAAGAAAGAAATTGGTCGCAGCTACCGTTTTCTGATTAAAGAGCTTGACTATTCTATTCCGCCACTTAGACCTAGCCAGTACATAACAAAGTTTTCCAATCAACTAACAATGCAGGGGAAAGTAGAAGAGATCGCCCATAAAATTTTAGCAGCGGCAAAAGAGCTTAAACTAACTTCAGGTCGTGGTCCAACTGGAATTGCCGCCGCGGCAAGCTACGTTGCTTCTGTTTTGACAGGGGAGAGAAAAACCCAGAGGGAAATTGCCGAGATTGCCCAGGTAACTGAGGTTACTATTAGGAATCGCTATAAAGAACTCGTTGAAAGACTAATGTTCCAAATAAGCATTTAATGAAACTCGTCTTCTCTTTCTCAGTTATATTTAACATTTTGCAAGTTTAGGTTTCAGCTCATAATGCAGAGTGTTATTGATTGAGAGCAAATATTTTTTCAGATATAGCAAAGACTTTGATTAGAATATTATATTCATTTTGTTTGGCTGCCCAAATTGCGGAACAGCAGAAGCCACTTTGGCTAAATGCTGGACTGTGAGACCAATTGAACATGAAGCAAATGGTGATTTACTAGAATTTAGTGTTGGGAGGTTCAATTGTCCAAGAACAATTAGAAATTTTTGAAGCCAAGACTCTTCAAGGATATGGCTCTCAGCAACTTTTTTTCTCCTTGAAAACATCGGCTTATAAGCCCTAAACCTCATAGATAGACAGAAATTCTTAAAATTTCTTTGAACTGATTGCTCTTATTTTACAAGTTCTCTTTTCTTCCATCTGAGATTCTTGCTTTTGCACTTTCTACATTTTGATGCATTTGCAGCGTTTCTTACTCCGCAGTCCCTGCAAATTTTCATGTGAAGCCTATGCTTTTGTGCAATGGACTTCTTAATTGGATCTAATACTGGCATCTGGCAACCTCTATTTTTAGTGCTAAGACTCAGATGGTTGTCTGTCAAATATACCTTTTGTCTCAAGACCGCTGAAGTTGTACCGTTAGGTTGCTAAAGAGACAGCTACCGCTCCATTCTTCACCTGCAGGTTAATGATTTCACAAGGAGCTGATCGGAGCACCCGTTTTTGCATTACTACAAATTACAATAGTCTTGCTTGGTTTTGGCAGATATAAGACAAAAACTCGAGAATGTACAGAAATCTTTAGATAGTTAAAGCATAACTGATAACAATAATGCCAGCATTAAAATTTCCATCCAGAAAATTCGTTTCCGTTGACCCAAGCAAATGTACCGGCTGTGGGATTTGTGAGTATGCTTGTACTCTTGAAAAAGAAGAAAGCACATTGAATCCTATTCGCTCACGGATTCGTGTGGTTCGTATGACCCCGTTGTTCAATTTTGCCCTCGCTTGTAGGTTCTGTGATGATGCTAAATGCGTGACTGCATGTCCAGAAGACGCATTATCCCAATGCGAACAAACTGGTATTATAATGGTTAACGAAAAGAAGTGCAAAGGTTGCGATTGGTGCATACAAGCATGTCCACACGGTGGCATTACAATTCACTCTGACACGGGCATAGCCATAACCTGCGACCTATGTGACGGCGAACCAAAATGTATCGAATCCTGTCCAGAAGAGGCCCTTGATCTTGTAGACACAGATGAAGACGCTGAGAAAAGATTCAGCGAAGCTCTTGAAAAACTCCCAACAGAAACTGAACGCTTAACATCTATTGTTAAAAATAAAGATTGGAAACCTTTGCTTGCAGAAGCTGAAGAGAGGTCAATGAGGGTCAACGAAAAGCTTGAAGACTTGAACAGAAAAGCAAACGCCAAAAAACAAAATAAACTTAAACAATCCGATGCCTAGTTTGTTTCCAGCTTTCCTTTTTCGAGCAGCTTTATTCTTCGTAGCCTCTTAAAAGCTGATTTATGTCTTTCCCGTTTTGTTCGCCCATGTACCCGCCTTCCATAACGAAGAAGGTTGTTTTATCCAAAGCAGCAATTCTTTTGCCAATTTCTCGATAACTATTTTCTTTTAAGCCAAGAGATGCCAAGTCTCCAAGGTGCCCATCAAACCCAATTGATACAGCTACAACCTCAAACTTTTCCAAGTTTATTATGGTTAGTGCATGGTCAAGAGTTTCCAGATATCTCTTTTCGCCGCAATCGGCCGGCAAAGGGAAGTTCAGGGCGTTTCCTTCGGAGTATGCGCCTGTTCCGGGATAATGCGGGTGACGGTGAAGTGAAATGTAAATTACTTTCTTATCATCATGGAAAATCTCTTGTGTGCCGTTTCCATGATGTCCGTCAACATCTAAAATCAGAGCCGGCTTGTCAAGAGCTTTTACAGCTACTGCGACGTTATTCAGATAACAGAATCCCCGCGTGTAAACACCTAGGGCTGCACCGTTTCTTCCCGCATGATGTCCAGGCGGTCTCATAAGGGAAAACCCACTAATTTTAGCCGCTAATATTGCGCCTCCAGCTGAAAGCCGTGCGAGCTCGTAAATGTTTTCGTATGCTGGCGTGTCGGAGTCTTCAACTAGACCCTTTTTCAGGTGCCAAATGTAGTCGGAGTCGTGCACCTTAATCAGTTCTTCTTCAGATGCAGCTTCAGGTTCAACAAACTCATATTCTTGTTCTTTCAAAATTTCGTAAGCCATCTTCACTCTTTGAGGTCCTTCGATGTGCCAACCGCCGTAGTTTAAGCTCTTTTCTGAAAAAATTATTTTTGTTTTCATTCATGCGGCATCCATACATAGATAAACAACGTTTTTCACATTAAAATATCATCTCCTCTTAAAGATTTAGCGCGTTGCAAAAAGTGGTGCAAAAACGCAGATGATAGCAGAAAATCCTTTCGCCAAGTTTCGAAAAGAATGCGAAAACGCATTAGCTCATGCTTTGAGAAGGACGTTTCCAAAAATTGAGGTTAAAGATTTAGCTTTAACTAGGCCGTCAAACTCTGATTTTGGGCAGCTTGCTTCATCTCTCTGCTTTGAGCTTGCCAAGAGGCTTAAGCAAAATCCCATTGATTTGGCTGAACGATTAGTCAGTTCAATACCTAAATCTGGTTTTTCTCTGATCGCAAAGGTTGTTGCGGCAGGTGGAGGTTACGTTAACTTTTATGCGGATTTCTCCAAGTTTTCTAATTTGGGGCTTTCGTCTGCTAGGCAATTGAAATTCGAGTATGGCTTTGTTAAAACTGACACACCGACTAAAGTAATTGTTGAGCACACCAGCGTGAACCCTCTTCACCCCATTCATATCGGTCAGGCTAGAAATCCAATTTTGGGTGAGGCTTTAGCTCGTATGCTAGAGTATAGAGGACATACAGTTGCTCGTCACTATTACATTGACGATGTTGGACGGCAATCTGCTGTTGTTGCCTACGGATTCCTAAAACTCGGTAGGCCAAAACCTGATGAAAAAGCGGATCGTTTTGTGGGCAAGATCTACACTATTACCTGCTGTTTGGTTGAGCTGAACAGGCTGAAAAGAGAGCTTGCATTGGCAAAAAAGGCTTCCCTTTCTGACGAAGTTGCCAAAATCAATAAAGAGCTTTCCGAATGGGTGTCTATCGCCGCAGAGCTTGAAGAGAAATTTCCAACGCTTTTCGGAAAAATATTAACCAAAATAGGTGAAGATGAGAATCCTGAGGAGGAGATAAACCGGCTAAATCGTGCCTACGAGGATGGAGAAACTAAGGCTAAGAATCTCATAAGAGAAGTTAGCAACTTATGTATTCAAGGTTTCAAGGAAACCCAAAAACGTTTGGAGATTCGCTTTGATTCATGGGATTGGGAAAGCGATTTTGTTTGGGGCAAGCAAGTTTCAAACGTTCTTCAGAAACTTGAAACGTCATCTTATGTTTACACTGAAGGTGGAGTATTAGAGTTTGATGCTGAAAGAGTAGCGTGCAGCTTGAATCTTAAAGAAAAACTGGGTTTAAAAGAGAATTACGAGATTCCTACGTTAACTCTTATGAGAGCTGATGGCACAACGCTTTACACCACACGTGATATTGCTTACACCTTATGGAAGTTTGATCAAGCAGATAGAGTGATAAACGTTATTGGTATGGAACAGTCTCTGGCTCAGTTGCAGCTGAAAATTGCCATATATGCTTTAGGATACCGAAGTTACGCTGACAATCTTGTTCATTTTGCTTACAACCTCATTACTCTTCCTGGCTATAAAATGTCCAGTCGGCGAGGTCGCTACATCACTTTCGACGAAGTCCTAGACGAAGCGGTTGAACGAGCCTACGAAGAGGTTTCAAAGCGTTCACCTCAACTGTCACAGGAAAAAAAACGAGAAATCGCTGACTTCGTGGGGATTGGTGCTGTTCGCTACGCGCTTGTTGATGTTGATCCCTCTAAGCCCGTGATATTCACGTGGGATAGGGTGCTAAACTTCGAAACTAATAGTGCACCTTACGTTCAGTACACTCATGCAAGAGCTTGTAGCATCCTTCGCAAATCTGATAGGAAACCAGAAAAACCGGACTTCAGGCTTTTAAATGAGAAATTGGAGCGCGAGTTGGTTTCAGCCGTGGCCAGTTTTCCAGACACTTTCATTGAAGCCTCAAAATATCTTAAGCCGAACCTAATTGCAGATTTTGCTAACGCGCTGGCAGACAAATTTAACACTTTCTATAACGCGTTGCCAGTCATAAAAGCCGAACCACAAGAACTCAGTGATGCACGATTAGCTTTGACTGATGCGGTTCGGATAGTGCTTCATAACGCTCTAAAAATAATCGGGGTAGTTGCACCAGAAAAAATGTAACCTAAACAACTGTTCACTAATTTCTAAAAAATTTGTTTTTCTATTCTCAAAAAAAACAATACTCGCCTTATTCAGAGGAACCATAATGCCAACGAAATATTCTCGAAAAGGCTTGCAATAATTTTCTAAATATATCTATTGTTGGGATCTTAATATTATTGTTCTTTCTTTAGGTTGACCTCCAGGAAGACTCCTCTACTTTTTATATATTTTGATGCTTGGTAAATTGTTTATCCTCTTGATATCAAAGAAAAATGAGAGGTTTTACGGAAGCTTGGTGGCAGGAATAGAGTATTAGAGAGTTAGTTATATTGAAGGGACCCTGTTGTTTATTAATTCAGAGACTCGGGATTTTAGTCCACTTCCTATTTTGTATTTGGTTGAGAAAACATAAAAAAGTGGGGTTATAGTTGGTTTTTGTTGGTTGTTCACCGTTTTCTAAGCATCAGAATTATTACTAGCCCGATTACTACGACTGCAACGATCATTCCAATGCCAAAGCCCATAATGTATGTGTCAGTCATCGGCGCGGGAGTCGGAGTAGGCCCTGGAGTCA
>JABAOC010000555.1_pt1 | contig 69577 bp, 63 predicted proteins | sample 7062161 | NCBI WGS metagenome assembly JABAOC01 (sample SAMN14538625, study PRJNA623070) | marine sediment metagenome | biome: marine biome [ENVO:00000428]; feature: marine pelagic biome [ENVO:01000023]; material: deep marine sediment [ENVO:00002113] | place: India: Gulf of Khambhat ... | reverse complement strand
GCGCGCGAGCTCGTCGGTCTGGAATTTTTGCTCCCTGAAGAAGAGCTCCTGAGTTTAGAAGAGAATAATTATTATTCTTTCCAGATCATCGGTTGCTCTGTCGTCACTCAAGATGGAGAAGAAATCGGGAGTGTATCCGATGTGGTGTGGATCGAAGACAACAACCTTTTAGTCGTAAGGAAAGAGGAGAATGAAATTCTCATTCCGTTCACTCGCTCAGTTTGTGTAGAAATTGACTTGAATCGGAAAAGGATCCGCATCGATCCCCCCGAGGGTCTTTTAGAGTTGAATGAGATTTGATATAATCACCATACTCCCCGAGATTTTCAAGAGTGTTTTTTCAGGAGGAGTTGTAAAGAAAGCTCTGGAGAAGGGTACGCTTGAAGTTCATGTTCACGACCTGAGAGAGTATTCCAGAGACAAACACAAGCAAGTCGATGACCGCCCCTTCGGCGGGGGACAGGGAATGGTCTTGAAGCCTGAACCCATATTCGCTGCTGTGGAGGAGATAAGGCAGGGTGAAGACACGCCTGTGTATCTCCTTTCTCCGCAAGGGAAAAGGCTTGATTTTCGGTATGCGGAAGAACTGGCTCAACATGACCAGATCATTCTCATATGCGGTCGGTATGAAGGAGTTGACGAGAGAGTGATACGTCATCTGATAACGGACGAAATTTCCATCGGTGATTACATTCTCACCGGTGGGGAGCCCGCAGCGTTAGTTGTGATAGACGCCGTATCGAGGTTCGTTCCCCAAGTTGTGGGGAAAGAGGATTCAGTCAAAAACGAGACTTTTTTCAACGGCTTATTGGAATTTCCTCAGTACACGCGACCCCGCGACTTTAGAGGAATGAAAGTCCCTGGAATCCTTTTTTCTGGGGACCACAGCCGTATAGAATCTTGGCGCCAGAGAAAATCTCTGGAAAAGACATGGCTCCTGAGGCCAGATCTTCTTGAGGGTCGCGCATTGTCTCAGGAAGAGAAAAAGATATTGAATGATATCAAAACAGAAAAGGAAGGAAAGAGAGATGAACCTGATTGACGTGGTGGAAGAAAAACATTCATCAAAAAATAAAGAATCCTTCAAGGTGGGAGATACGGTCAAGGTCCACGTGATCATTAGAGAAGGAAATAAAGAAAGAGTGCAGGTTTTTCAAGGGGACGTGATCGCCAAGAGAGGGGCTGGGCTTGGCGCGACATTCACAGTCCGAAAGACTTCTTTCGGGATCGGAGTCGAGAGGGTATTCCCTGTTCATTCCAAAATGATCAAGAAGGTTGATGTCGTAAGGCATGGAAAAGTCAGAAGAGCCAAACTCTATTATCTTCGTGAACTCAAGGGGAAGGCCGCTCGACTGAAAGAAAAACGGTAGGTACATTTTAAATTCATTCTGATTCGGGCTTAACAGAGAGAGCGTTTGAAATTCGTTTCATTCGCTTTTTTAGTGGGAAAAGAAGTCTTCACAGAGTGTTTGTGAAAATAAATGAACCTGCCTTGTGACCTGAAAGCGGTGTCCTATTTTATATAATGACTGTCCCGCGGGTGATGATTTTCCGGGGCAGAGTGATGAGATGGCCGACTTTCTGATTGAGAAGAAAGTAATCCAAAAAGGATTTTGCTCAATAGCCGGCGTCGACGAAGTCGGCAGAGGAGCTCTTTTTGGGCCTGTCGTCTCTGCCGCCGTGATATTTCCAGTCGCACTCATCAAGAAGAAATTATCAGGATGGGTGAGTGAAATTGATGACTCCAAGGTCATCTCTCCCTTAAAAAGGAAGATGTTGGCCAGAGAGATATTAGCCAGCGCGGCTTCTGTGGGAGTGGGTCTTTCTTCGAATTTTGAGATCGATCAAAAAAACATATACTGGGCTTCGATAAACTCCATGGAAAGAGCTGTTCGAAACATGCCTCTGGCTCCTGATTTCGTCTTAGTTGACGGATTCAGTTTAAATGATGTAAATTATCCACAGATTAGTGTGCGTCGAGGCGACAAAAAATGCATATCAATTGCCGCGGCATCCATTGTCGCCAAAGTTTTGAGAGATGAAATGATGGTGCTTTTGGATAGTGTTTATGAAGGGTATGCCCTGTCTAAGAACAAGGGATACGGCACACAAGAGCACTTTAGAGCCCTGAAAGAGCAGGGGCCTTCGCCTTTGCATCGATTTTCCTTTAACCTCAAGTGTGGAGAGAATGGGGACTGAGCGAGAAAGAGCTAAATTCCTAGAAAACGCTGAAAAAAGCGTGAAGAAAGGAAAGTTCCAGGAAGCCGTCAAAGAATACAAGAAGGTATTAGCCGTCGATCCCCAGGATGTCAACGTCAGAAACCTCTTGAGCGACCTCTATCTGAGAATGAATCAAAAAGATATGGCGATTGAGGAAATGTATAAGATTGCCAGTCACTATGAGGAGAGAGGATCATATTCCCAATCCATGGCGGTCTATAAAAAGATCAATAAATTGAATCCCGGAAATATTGAATCCTCGATGAAATTGGCTGACCTCTATTATTCCCAAGGGTTTCTTTCCGAAGCGAAATCAGAATATTCGAATATTGCCGCGGGGTTGATGAAGAGCAACCGCACAAAAGAAGCGATTTTTCTGCATGAAAAGCTTTTGAAATTAGACAAGAAGGATTTCCATACGAGGATAACACTGGCGGATCTCTACACGAAGGAAGGTGAGGTGGCCAAAGCGGTGGCCCGATACAATGAAGCGGCAGAATTCAAGATTGGGAGTAGCGCATTCAAAGAGGCTCATGAGATACTCAAAAAAGCGAAAAGCCTGGAAGAAGACAATTCGAGGACATTGTCCAATTTTATTACACTTCTCAAAAAAGAAAACAAGACTAAAGAAGCCCGAAAGCTCATCGACGGAATTCTGAAAGAAAACAAAGATGATGTGACCGCTCTCCGGCTTCTGGGTAACTTACACTTTGAAGAAAAGGATTTCGAAAAGGCCGAAACAGTGTTCACTCAAGTGATCTCGCTGAGGTCGAAGGATGTCGAAGCGCGGGTGAAATTGGGACGGATCAGGATTTTGCAGGAAAACCTTGACGAGGCCTTTAAGCTGTACAAACCTCTGGTTGAGACTCTGATCAGGAAACGGAAATCCGAGAAAGCGATCGGACTTCTTGGACTCATCCTTTCGGCGAAGAAGGTTCACACTCCGACCCTGGAAGAATTGGCGTCTGTGTATAAATCAATCGGCCAAAAAAAGAACCAGGAAATCGTCCGCCGTGTTCTTCTCGAGGAATACCGGAAGGAAAATAAACAGAAAGAATACGTATCGACTTTAGGTGAACTTGTCAGCCTCTGTCCTGAGGAGAAGGAATTGGCAAGCCAATACAGTCAGTTCAAAGAAGGAGTTGAAATTCCCGAAGCGCCAAGGGAAGAGGAACGTGTTGGAGAGGAAAAACGGATAACAGAAGAGGAGCGAAAGCGAGTAGAAGAGGAAAGAGAGAGAACTGAGGAAGAAAGGAAACGTGCAGAAGAAGAAGTGAAGCGTGCGGAAGAGGAGAGGATAAAAGCCGAGGAAGAGGCCCAGCGAGCGGCTGAGGAAGAGGCCCAGCGAGCGGCTGAGGAGGAGGCTCGGAAAAGGACAGAAGAGGACGCCAAAAGGACAGAGAAGGACGCCAAACGGGCCGAAGAAGACGCCAGGCGGGCTGAAGAGGATGCCAAACAGGCCGAAGAAGCAGCACGGAAAGCCGAAGAAGCAGCCCGGAAAGCCGCTGAAGAAGAGGCCAAGAGAAAAGTCGAAGAGGAAGCCCGAAAGAAGGCCGAGGAGCAAGCCCAGAGAGCTGAGGAGGAGATGAAGCGGGCTGAGGAACTGAGGATGAAAGCGGAGGAAGAGGCCCGAAAGGCTGAAGAGGAAAGACGGAGAGCCGAAGAACAGCGAAAACGAGCTGAAGAGGAAGTGAAGAGAGCGGAAGAAGAGCGGTTGCGTCTTGAGGAGGAAGCCCGAAAAGCTGAGGAAGAAAAAAGGCGGGCCGAAGAGGAAGCCAAGCACGCTGAAGAAGAGAGGAAGAGAGCAGACGAGGAGCGGATGCGTGCCGAGGAAGAAGCCAAACACGCAGCCGAAGAAGAAGCGAAGAAAGCCGCCGAAGAAGAAGAACGAAGAAAAGCTGAAGAGGAAGCTCGAATAAAAGCCGAAGAGGAAGCCCAGAAAGCGGCTGAAGAGGAACGGAAAAAAATGGAAGAAGCCTTAGAGGCCGAAAAGATCACGAAGGTTTCCACTAAGGAGATAAAAGAACTCGAAGATATTATTGAGGAAAAAAAAGAAGAAGAGCCGTCAGAGCCTGAGGAAGGATCTGATGAGTCGCTGGAGATGAATTTGGCTCAAGCGGAACTGTATATTAATCAGGGATTGATGAGAAATGCCAAAAGAATTCTTGAAAATCTGCGAATCCAGTTTCCGAACGAACCTCGAATCGAAGAGGCATTGAAATCGCTCAACGAGCTTTCGTCGCAGGTCAGCGTGGACGAGATCCTCGAACGAGTGACCGAAGTGTCTGAAAAGGAAAGCGAGTTGTTCGACAGGAAAGGTGGATCGAGAAAGGAAACCAAAGAGCCTGAAGCTGTTGAGGAAGCCGAGGAAAGAGTGGAAGAAAAGGTTGAAGAACCTGTAGCGAAAGTGAAAGAACCGGAGACAGAAAGGGCTCCAGCAGAGAAAAAGGATATCGAGAAAAAGGCTGAAAAAGCTGAACCAGCCGAGCAAAAAGAGGAAGAAAAAAAAGAAGCCAAGAAAGATGATTATATGGCCCATTTCCAATCAGGTATGTCTTTTCTTGAAAAGGGTCAAACAGATCAAGCGATCGAAAAATTTAAGCTGGCTTCTAAAGAAGAAACCCTAAGAGAGGAATGCTTCCATTCTCTCAGTCATTGCTTCAAGCAAAAAGAGGAATTTATAGAGGCTGCGAAGTGGCTGAAAAAAGCCCAGGAATTGACGGAAGAGGGAACCGATCAATTTTTGGCCTTGTGCTATGAATTGGCTTCTTTGTACGAAGAAGCGGATGAGGCAGATAAGGCTGTTGCGCTTTATGATGAGATCAAGGAATATGACCCGAAATACAGGGACGTGAAGAAAAAGACAAAGATTTTGAAAAAAGGCATGAAATAATCCCCCCTAGCCGACCTCATTTTCTGACTGTCCTTCCTTTTGAGGTCAGTACGCCAGACTCCTTCCGGTTCGAGTATCAGACTGATTGTTCAAATTCTGATCTGTTTCTTTTTAGAGACGATGCGCAGATAGAAAATTGATCTTTGATTCTGGGGAGTCACAATGTGAATTCCAGATAGAAGAGGAATCAAATGAGAAAATTTTCCGAGGGGAATCGTTATCTGTACTGAACCTGGATTATTCACAGGAGTAGATTCAGATTATGTCTTCAGAAAATTCCTTTTTAGTCAAATTGATGGATTTGATCGGGGAAAAATTATCTGCTTCTCGGCTGGCTGTCGTCTTGGTGGATGAAACTGAACAGATTGTTTTTCGAGAGGTGCGCGGGAATGGAGATTTATGTCAGGAGAGTATCAGTCAAGATGTGATCAGAAAGGCCCGAGTCTTTAAGCAGCCCGTTATCACCCAGATTCCTCAAGATTGTGTTCAAAAAGGAAATTTTCAAAATTCCCAACGCAGCGTCATCTGCCTCCCTCTGATTATGAATGAAAATCTCTCCGGAATCCTGTATATGGATAGGGAAGCGACTTCGGGAGTCTTCACTCAAGAGGATTTGGAACTTCTGGTTACGCTTTCAAATCCTCTCCGCTGGATTTTAAAAAAAAATCAGGAATTCCAAAATACGGGAGTGAAAAAGATCAGAGCGCCAGAATCCTTTGTTGGAGGAAAGAGTCGGGTGTTTCAACGAATCCTCACTTTAATAGACAGAGTGAAGGACAGTGACGTACCCGTGTTCATTTGTGGCGAGAGCGGAACCGGAAAGGAGCTTGTGGCAAGAACCATTCATACGAGCGGAGCAAGGAAAACGGGCAAATTTATTGCCGTGAACTGCGGAGCTATCCCGGAGCATCTTCTGGAAAGCGAACTGTTCGGGTATGTGAGAGGAGCCTTCACCGGAGCGGTGAGGACCAAGCCCGGGTTGATCGAGGAAGCGAATGGAGGGACATTCTTTTTGGATGAGATTTGCGACCTGCCTCTGAATCTGCAGGCAAAACTTCTCCGTCTCCTCCAGGAAAGAGAAATACGAAGGATTGGAGAGAATACGCTCCTGCCAGTGAGCGGTAGATTTATCAGCGCAACGAACAAGAATATTGAAAGAGAAATCGAGCTTGGCAATTTCCGTGAAGACCTGTATTACCGCCTCAAGATCATTACGTTCGAGCTTCCTCCTTTAAGGGAAAGGAAGGAGGATCTTCATTTTCTTCTGAATTATTTCCTGGAGAAATACAGTTTCGAGATGACACGGGAACAGGCCTATTTTTCGCCTCGAGCACTCGAGCTGTTGATCGGCTATTCATGGCCTGGAAACGTGAGGGAGCTCCAGAATGAAATCCAAAGGTGTCTGGTCTTCGCTGGAGAGAGCCGTCTGATTAAAGAAGAATATCTTTCCTCGAAGATCAATCCTCAAGCCGAGAGATCTTCAAGTTCTTCTTATGATTTTTTCAAAGCCAGAGCTGAATTCGAGAAGAGATTCCTCCATCAAGCTCTGGCCCGTTGGGATTTCCACAGAGCCAGGACCGCAAAAGAGATCGGCCTCAGTCGACAGGGCCTTTTTAAATTGATGAAGAAACACCAAATACATGCTGTCAAATAAAAATAAGGAAATTGGGGGAACATCCCTTATTACTTGTCTGGGTCCGTATTATTTGGTATCTTTCTCTCAAATGGAGAGCGTAAAGAAAAAGGAGAACGTATTTCAAACTCTTTGCCCCTGCTGTCAGTCCCTCCTCTGGATAGACTCAGTGACTCAAGAGGTGGTTCAATCTGAGAAAGGCGCTGGAAAGAAGAAAAAGTCTTTGGATGATCTGCTGATGAAGGAGAAAAAGAGAAAGAGTGAATTCGACCGAAAATTTGAAGCGACTGCAGAGCTGGAAAAACAGAAGAAGGAAAAGATTAAAGAGGGATTCAAAAAGGCCCTCACTCAGACCGAAAAAGAAGATTAAAACTGTTGAGGTTTTTTCGTAAAGCCTTAGGATTCGTTCCCGATCTTAACTCCCGATCTGGGTTTCATCCTCTCGGATTTTCGGAGCCATAGTGAAACCAGTAAAACCGAATAGGACAAGGATTATAACGGCGGCATAGTTCATTATGGCCCACGGGAGGTAAGTCGCAGGGGAAACTCCGATTGTTCCTGTGATAAAAGCGCCGGCCATGCTCCAGGGGATGAGAGGAACGATGATGGCACCGCTTTCCTCTATGATCCGGGAAAGATTTTTGGCGGCAAGGCCTTTTTTCTTGTAAACCGGCGAGAGAAGCTCTCCAGGAATGATCATCGACAGGTAAGAACTCGCGGTCATCATCGCTGTGACTATCGAGGAAGCGATGGTTGTCAGCACGATGCTCCATGTTTTGTTGGCGAATCGCATCACCCGGTCCAGAATGACCGAGAGCAGCCCCGTGCGCTGCATGATCCCCCCGAAGCTGAAGGCCGTGAAAGCGATGAGTTGTGTTTCCATCATGCTCATCAACCCACCCCGGGAGATCAGCTCGTCGACTTTTTCAACGCCAGTCTGCGCCTCGTATCCGGTGTTCATGGCTGTGGCCACATCCGTGACCGCAGCCCCCTGGAAGATGATAGCCAGTATTCCGGCCACCAAGGAGGAGAGAAGCATGCCGGGTATGGTCGGCTTTTTGGTGAAGGCAAAGTAGAAAACAATGGCCATGGGCAGGAGCAGGAGGACATTGAAGTTGAAGTTGTCCTTCAATGTTTGGATGATGAGTGTCATGTCCTTGGATTCCACTTGTTCTCCACCGTATCTCAGCCCAACAAAGAAATAGATCGCGAGGCCGAAGAGCCAGGCTGGAGTCGCTGACCAGAGCATGTGCTTGATATGATCAAAGAGGTTCGATCCTGCGGCCACAGGAGCCAGATTGGTCACATCCGAAAAAGGAGACATCTTGTCTCCGAAATAAGCGCCAGCGACTATGGCTCCAGCTGCCGGACCGAGCGGGACTCCCAGGCCCATGGCAATACCCATGAAAGCCACTCCGAGAGTGCCTATGGTGCCCCAAGAGGTTCCCGTGGCCAAAGAAGTGAGCGAACATACGAAGCAGGCTGTGACCAGGAAATATTGAGGCGATATGAGCTTCAAGCCATAGTAGATAACCATCGGAATGGTTCCGCACGCGATCCAGGAGCCAATCAGGATACCGACGCAGAGCATAATCAAAATGGCTGGCATCGCTTTATGGATGCTGTTGACGATGCCCTCTTCCATTTCCTTCCACTTGAAACGGAGGATAAGACCAAGCGTACCCGTGATAAAAGCAGCGGCCACGAGGAGAACTTGGGCAGCGATTCTGTAGACTCCGTAGCCAATCCCGAGAAGAATCCCCATGGCGACCAGAGGAATCAGAGCGATAATAAGACTGGGTTCTTTAGATTTTTGTGTTTGATTCTGCTTTTCATTCACGATTTTCCTCTCTTTTCCCAGATGTTATATGTGAATCCTGCTGCAAAATCTCAGATTACGCTGATGAAAATGTTCCCCTGGCAATGAGTTTCTTGTCGGCCATCATCTGTCTTCCCATGGCGAAAGAATCTGTCAGGTTCAAATTTTTATCGAGCAAGATTAAATCCGCGTCTTTGCCGGCCTGGATTTCCCCCTTTTGTGAGAGCTTGTAAAATGCGGCCGGATTCAAGGTGAACAGCTTCACAGCATCCTGAAAGTCAATAATACTTTTTTGCACCAGGTGACGGAAATTTCCTAAAAGACTTTGCTGGGTGGCTATTGTCAGCCCCTGAAGGTTCCCTCTGTCATCGAAAACAGGCATGCTTCCGTTGCTGTCTGAGCTGACGGTGACCTGGCTGAGGGAAGCTTTTTTTTCGAGACAGAGTCGGATGGCTTCTCCGATGCTCATTCCGTTGCCCTCTTGATTTTCCGGATCATGCCCTGCAGTGAGGTCAATGTATCCCCCTGCTTGGACAAATCTGATCGCCTCATCCAAGAGTTCCGGAGTGCGGTTGACATGTGTCGGAATAACCTGGGTGACAGGAATTTCAGTCTCCTGGATCAGCGTGAAGAGCATTTCCAGCTTTCGCGGGCCGTCACCAAGATGGACATGGAGGATTCCGGCTTTTCCACCGAGCATTCCTCCAACCCGGCATTCCGCGGCTAATCGGGCGAATTCTTCAAACGTGGGTTGTGACGAACGGTGGTCTGATATGGCGACCTCTCCCCCTCCAATGACCTTATCTATGAGTATCAGGTCGGAGCGAATGCTGCCCGTGATCGTCACAAGAGGAATTTGGTAGGACCCGGAGAAGATGTAGGTGGTGATGCCTTCTGCGCTGAGGCCTCTTGCTTTGGCCAGGAGAGATTCCATATGGCGGGTTGTTCCATCAGTTCCCAAGCAGCCGATAACAGTCGTCACTCCGCACGAGATGATGTCCTCGATCATAATTTCAGGAGCCCTGGTCTCTGGTCCGCCCTCTCCGCCGCCTCCGAGAATGTGGACGTGGCTGTCAATCAGACCGGGAATGGCGATCTTTTCTGAGGCATTGATCACTTCAAGATTTATTCCTTTGATTTCGATTTGACCTGGATCGCTGACGGCGCCGATCCTGTTCCCGGCTATCAGAATATCTTTTTGGCCTAGAGCCTCGGGTGCAAAGACCGTGCACTTTTGGATGAGTGTCAGCATCTTGTCCTCCGTATTGAACTCAAAGAGGGAAGTTATGAATATTTTTACTCGCTAAATTATCATGGAATATTCATATTTTCAAGAAATAATAGGGGACGATCCCCATATACATTTTGAATTTTTAGTTAAATTTTCTTAAAATAGATAAAACACTGAACCGGATAATCAGAATGGCAACGATCGAGGAAGAACTGAAACGTGCGGAGCCTGTCATACAGCGGATCAGCAGTCTTGCGCTGCTTGGAAAAAAGATCGTCATACAGGGAAAAGAAAATTTCATTAAGAAAGGCCCGAATATCATCGTGGGGAACCATATCGGGACATTTAAGGACGCGGCGACACTGTTTAAAGTCGTCCCCCGACAGATATTTTGGACATCGAATAAAATGGTTTTTGACAAGCGCGATTTCAATCGTCTTATCCGAAAGCATTTCAAGAGACATATGAAGAACTTCGGGCTCTTCGTGGATCTGCTGCTCAGTCCTTTGAAATCCCTTTTCACATCTTATTTTGCCTCGACCATAAAGAAGGTGGGGGCCATTCCAGTGGATATGGAACAAAAAACGAGGACGGCTATGGAGCGGTGTCAGGAATACCTGGAAAATGGGAGGGCGGTCATTGCTCTTCAAGGCTGGGGCCGTGTGCTGAAAAAAGATCCAAATCCGTATGTCCACACTTTCAAGAGAGGAACATCTATCCTTTCCTATAACCTGTATCATGAGGAGGGGATTTCTGTTCCTGTCACTCCGATTGCCATGTTTGGCACCCAGGTGCCTTTCCTGGTTCCGACGAAGGTGAAAGTCAATGTCGGTGAGCCTCTCTATATAAAAGATTATTTGGGGGGAGGATTTGAAGAGAGCGTGGAAAGGTTCAGAAAAGCTCTTGAGAACACAGTGACAAAGCTTTTCTTTGATATTCTGGAGTGGTGAGATATCCTCTTTTTATTTGGACACGGTTCTCCAGCAGGAAAAGCAGGTATTCCAGAAATTCTTAGACGAGAAACCTTCCTTCTTGGGCAATCAGGTTTCCTTTAGCGTGAATGGTGACTTTATCCACCAGAGCATCATAATGATGCGGGCTCGCATTTTTTCCAAGGCCGTAGGAGTCGCCGATAGCAAAATGGGCAGTTCCAAAGGCTTTTTCGGCTTCCAACATGTTCGCCGTAATTCGGGCCTTTCTGTTCGTCCCGATGCCAAATTCACCTATGATTCTTCCCGTTTCGTCTTTGCCGATATTCTGAAGGATCGCCGCGATTCCCTTTCCGCTGGATCTGACCAGTCGGCCTTTCTCAAACTCCATCACTCCGCGTCCCAACTTGTCGTCAATGAGTTTGATGACCAGTTTTCCTGAGAAAGTCTCCTCCAGGGGAGCTGTGAAACATTCGCCTGCGGGGAGGTTTCCATGCATTCCTTTCCGGCTGATATCTCCGTTGTCGTTCGCCCATTTCCTGCCTTTGACGCTGAACTGGATTCGAGTGCCTTCCGGATTCTCTACGAGGACGTCATCCGCATCTTTCAGAGCTTTGATGACTTTTTGGGTGAACTGGTCCATGGCTTTGAAATCGATGTTCACCAGGCGTTCCATCATTTCTCTTGTCAGGCCAGGCATCATGCAGATCCGGCCGTATTCCATTCCGGTTTTGACCATGTATCCTCGAAAAGGCTTTTCTTCGATCCTCGCATCAAGGATGTAGGCGATGACGTTCGCGTTTTCAGCCATTTGTTTAAAGAGACGCGTCGGTTGCGTGATGGGCCGGAGGGTTTCAGTCATCAGATAAGTGGTTGATTCTGCCCCGACCTTCTTGGCCCAGTAGGCAAATGCCTCTGCGATTTCCATTTTGTCTTTATCTGTCACGAGCAGGAATTTTTCGCTTTTTCGGAGGCGGAGAGATTGCTTGACGGCTTTCTCTCCCGCTTCAAGAAGTTTGTTCGTTCTCATTTCGTTCGTTGTCTGGGTACTCAAGCCTATCCCAGTTGATTATTCTTCGCCCTCGAATCGGGAAAGGACATCGGAGCTGATCTTCAAGAAAATGTCATATTTGATCTCGACTCTGTATTCCTCTCTCAACTTTGTCATATAAGAGAGGAAGAATTTGTTTCTTTTTTCTTCGAGCAGACTTTGCTTCTCTGTTTCCTTGTCCTTCTCTAAATCTTCCCGAGTGACTTCCTTTCTGTCCAGCACTTTGATCAAGACATAGCCGCCCTCGAATTCGATGGGATCGCTCGATTCTCCTAAAGGAAGCGAAAAGGCAAGCTGGTCGATTTCAAGATTTTCTCCGACAATGCTGAGGTATTGATTCCGTTGGTGTTCGTTGACGGTTTTGTATTCGAGCCCGTATTTTTCAGCCAGCTTCTCTAGATTTTCTCTGGTGAGCTCCTCTTTGATATTTCTGATTTTTTCAGCCGCGATCTCTTTTTTCTGCAGAGTGGTGACTTCCTGTTTGACTTCATCTTCCACTTCCACGAGCTCTGCCTGTTTGGGGAGTTCGATCTTTTCAAGCTGGGCAATCCCCACTCCCTTATAAGTGGAGATAGGAGTGGAGATGTCGTTTTCTTTTAGCTGGAAAAGCGCACTGCTGATCATCCCTGAAGAGTCGATATCTTCGATAGGCTCCCGCTCTTTGAGGAGACCCGGCGTGATGATGTCTATTCCGAGTGATTGAGCCGCCTTTTTCAAGTTTTTCTCTTTCCTGGCGTTTTTTTCTAACTCAGAGACTCTTTCTTCGGCGATCTCCCTGGCCTTCTGGTCGAGGAGAATATTCTGGATTCTCTCTCTGACTTCAATAAGCGGCCGTATTCGGGGAGGCGTCTTTTCTGTGATTTTCAGGATGGCAATCCCTTCTTCAGATTTTATGATGTCAGATATTTCTCCTTCCGAGAGCCCTCCAATTTCTTCCTGTTCGGGAGGCGGAAGTGTTCTCCATTCATAAAGGCCCCAATCTCCTCCGTCCATCGCTTTGGAATCCTTGGAGTAAGTTTGTGCGAGCGCACCGAAATCTTCACCATTCCTGATTTTCTCAAGTATTCTTCGGCCCTCGGCCTCGATGAGTTCCTGCTCTTTGTCTTCGTAGGGAATATAGATCCGGCTGACTTTTACCGATTCGGGCTCTTTGAACTGCGACTCGTTCTCCTTATAGTATTCCTCGATTTCTGAATCATTTAGCTCGATTTCTTGTTTTATGTCTTCTGTGCTGAAGAAGACAACCGAAGCCTCGCGTCTTTCCGGGATTTTGTATTTTTCCCTGTTCTGGTCAAAATATTCCCGGATTTCACTGGAAGAAGGCTCTTCCTTCAGTTCCATTTTATCCGCTTCAGCAGCGACATATTCCATCTGGGCGGATTCGTTTTTGTTCTTGTAGCTTTCCCAGAGTTCTTCTGGAGTTACGGCAATCCCCGCTGTGAGGACTTGTATGACTTTGTTGGTGATGATCTCTTTTCGAACACCTTCTTCGAATTCTGAGACGGGTATCCGGTTCCATTCCAGTATTCTTTTGTAGACATCGAATCCGACGAATTTTCCGTCCTGCTGGAAGACGGGATAGTTCCTTATTCTCTCCCGCAGTTCCTCGTCGGATGCGGTTATCCCTAATTCTCTGGCCTTTTGAAGCAGAATGGTCTGCTGAATGATTTGCTCGAGCACTTGCTGAGGAATGTTGAGCTGCTGAATCAGGTTTTTGTTGATATCCTGAAATTCATTACTCAGCATTTCAAGCCGCTGCATGAGATTCTGGTAATAGTAATCCGCAGAAATTTTTTCATTCTTTACCTTGGCAATCGTGCTTGTGGCTCTGGCTTCACCCAGGCGTCCGGCTCCACCCCAGACAGCAAAGATGGTGATGATAAAAGCGATGATCACCAACCAGAGGGTTGGCGCCAAGGATTTGACGTTTTTGCGCATTGCTTTGAGCATGTTATCACCTCAATAAGGATGAGTTCTTCATCCGGTTAATCTTTCACGAACCATGATTCTTTTAATCCTGAAAGTCGATATCTATCCGCTTAGCTTTCACTCAAAAGATGTCTCGAAATGACCAGACGCTGAATTTCAGAAGTTCCTTCATAAATAGAAAAAACCCTGGCATCTCTGTAGAGCTGCTCGATGAAAAATTCTTTCGAGTAGCCGTAGCCGCCGTGTACCTGAAGAGCCTGGTACACGATCTTGTTGGCGGCTTCTGAAGCAAAAAGTTTGGCCATCGCCGCTTCTTTAGTGAAGGGCTTTCCTTTATCCTTTAAGTCCGCGGCTTTGTAGGCGAGCAGACGCGACGCTTCGATTTGTGTCGAAATATCGGCAATCATGAATTGAATGGCCTGAAATTCAGAGATTTTTTTTCCGAAGGCATCCCTCTGTTTGGCGTATCGGACAGCCTCTTCGAGAGCCCTCTCCGCGAGACCGACGGATTGAGCGGCGATTCCGATTCTCGAGCCGTCAAGGCTGCTGAGGGCGATGGAGGCGCCTTTCCCTTCTTCTCCCAAGAGATTTTCCGCAGGCACTCGGCAATCCTCCAAGACTATTTCAGAAGTCAAAGAGGAGTGCAGACCCATTTTGTCCTCGATCTTTGTCCCGTTATACCCCGGCATATTTTTATCGACGATGAAAGCGTTCAGCTTTTTTTGATCAGATTCAACTCCAGCGGCGGTAAAAATAATAACGGCTTCGGCGTCATTTCCGCTGGTCACCCAGGATTTAGTCCCATCCAAAATATAGCCATCGCCTTGTTTGACGGCTTTTGTTTTCAGGTTTGTCGCATCCGAACCCGCCCCTGGCTCTGTGAGAGAGAAGGCGCCAATGATCTCTCCTTTGCAAGCCTTGGGAAGGTATTTTTTCTTCTGCTCTTCGCTTCCAAATTCCAGGATGGCGTGACAGAAGAGCGCGCAGTGAACACTGACGATAACCGATACGGAGGCGGAGACTTTGCTGATTTCCTCCAGCGCCAGGATAAATGAGAGATAATCTGTTTTTGACCCTTCGTATTCAGAGGGAACAGTAATTCCAAGGATTCCAATCTCACCAAGCTTATTCAGAATATCCCTTGGGAATTCTTTTTGATCTTCAAGGATTTTGATTTGAGGAGCGATTTCTTTTTGGGAGAAATCCTTGACCATTTCCCGGAGTAATTTTTGGTCGTCAGTGAGTTCAAAGTCCATTTTTTAGCTGAATTCTCCTATCGAAAAGGTTGAGATAACTCGAGTTGTGGAAAATGAAATTTTCATGTCTCAGTTCAGGAAGACCTCAATTTTGCTCTCTGAAAAAAAGGCAGGAGCTGTGCATACGTAGTGGCGATGTCTTCGATGACCACTTTTGTTTGGCCCACGAGCGGCATGAAATTCGAATCTCCAATCCAGCGAGGGATCACATGAAGATGATAATGGTCCGCCACGCCTGCACCGGCGCTATTCCCCAGGTTCATGCCTGTGTTAAAACCGTGAGGCCGGTATTTCTTTTTCAAAATTCCCAGGCTGAGTTTGAGGAGGTCTGACATTTCGTCGGTAGATTCTTTCTTGGCGCGCTCGAATGACGAAAGGTGTCTGTACGGAGCGATCATCAAATGCCCCGGAGTGTACGGATATTTATTCAGCACGATAAAATTGTTTTTTCCTCTATAGAGAATGAAAGCATTCTGGTCGTTTTTCATTTGAATAGCCCGGCAGAAAATGCATTCGTTCATTTTGGAAACTTTTCTCACGTACTCCTTTCTCCAGGGAGCAAAGATATATTCCATTATTTTTTATTGATCATGTTCTTCAGGATTTTACTCGGTTTGAAGTAGAGAACTTTTTTAGGAGGAACATGCACAGGTTCTCCTGTGCGCGGATTTCTTCCAGACCGAGAATTTCGATTGCGGAATCGAAAGCTTCCAAAACCCCTGAGCTCTATTTCTTCGCCTCTCAGTATGGCGTCTTTAATCGTTTGAAAGAAAAGATTCACGCCAGTCTCTGCTTCCTGTTTGGAAATGTTCATTTCCTTCGCAATTTTGTTGATTAAATCGGCTTTAATCATCTTTTTCCTCCTTTCTTATTTGCCTTTTGTGTTGGCTGTATTTTGTTCAATTGATCTTTCAAGAGCTCGCCAAGAGTGAGCTTTCCGTCTTGGCTTTGGGCGTATTTCTGGTATTCTAATTTTTGAAGCTCCAGTTGAGCGAGCCTGAAGCTGAGTGAAATTTTTTTCTCTTGAGGATTCATTTTAATGATCTTCGCATTGCGTTCTTCCCCGACAGAAAAAAACTCCTCTGGATTTTCTATCTTTTTCTCATCCAACTCAGAAAGGAAGACGATCCCTTCGATTCCCGGCATGATTTCCACGAATGCGCCAAAGTCGGTGAGGCGCACGATTTTGGTCTTGACTATATCCCCAATTTTTTGTCGGTTGAAGAAATCCTCCCAGATATCACCTTCAAGCTGCTTTATGCCGAGAGAGAGCTTCTGTTTCTCCACATCAATGCTGAGAATAATGGCTTCCGCTTGCTCGCCAACCTTGAGCTCCTTTGATGGATGCTTAATTTTTTTCCAGGAGATATCAGAAATGTGAATAAGCCCTTCGATTCCTTCCTCCACTTCCATGAACGCGCCAAAATCAGTGATGCTCGTGATTGTTCCCTTGATCCGTGAGCCCGGACTGAATTTTTGCTTGAGCACCTCCAGGGGATGAGGCGCGGCCTGTTTCAGACCCAATGATATCCTTTTGGAAGAGGGATTGATATCCAGGATGGTGACCTCAACTTCTTCTCCCGGAGTAAGGATTTTTTTGGGATGGACCGTTTTTCTTGACCATGTCAAATCAGAGATGTGAACCAATCCTTCGACCCCTTTTTCCAACTCAACGAAGGCTCCGAAATCAACCAGACTGACCACTTTTCCTTTGACTTTCTGTCCCACTTTATATTTGTCTTCCAGGTTTTCCCATGGATCAGGACTCAATTGTTTATACCCGAGTGAGATTTTGTCATCACTTTCATTGAAATCGAGAACCACCACTTCCACATCCTGGTCAAGCTGGAAGACTTCTGAAGGATGGCTGATTTTTCCCCAGGATATATCAGAGACATGGAGAAGTCCTTCCACTCCTCCCAAATCGATGAACGCACCGAAGTTTGTCAGGGACCGGACTTTGCCCTTGATCTTTTGTCCTTGACTGAGCTGGTCGAAAACCCGCTTGCGCTTTTTTTCCCTCTCATCTTGGAGCAGGAGCTTTCGGGAAACGACCACATTTTCGGTTTTTCTATCGAATTTGATAACTTTAAATTTGTACGTGTTTCCGATAAGGTCTTTCGGTTCTTTGACTGCTCTTGTATCCGCATGGGAATCAGGAAGGAAGGTTTTGACACCCACGTTGACCGTGTATCCGTTTTTTGTTTTCTCAGTGATTTTCCCAGTGACCCAAGTATTGTTGTGATAGGCCCTCTCCAGGTCATTGAGCCCCTTCAGAGCGACAGCTTTACTATGAGAAAGAATCAGGTATCCTTCTTTGGAGTCGCTTCTTTCCACTAAAGCTTCTATTTTATCTCCAGACCGAATCTCGCTGATTTTCTGGTCGTCGGTGAAATCCTCTCTGGGAATGATTCCTTCGGACTTGAATCCGATATCCACTAAAACATGAGAGGACGTGACCTTGATGACTTTTCCTTGGATTATTTTCCCCGGGACGATTTCTTTGGCGTTGAACTGGTATTGATCCAGTAAATTCTCGTAATCTTTGGACGAGATGTTTTCTTCGTTGTCTGGGTCTTTGGTTATCTCTGACATTGGATGGTTTTCTCCCTCTGATGGTGGTGTTTAAAGCTGGTTTTGATCTTGTCTACAGCTTCTTGGATGGCTTCAGGAGGAGTGGACGCCCCTCCGGAGAGGCCGATTTTTTGAGATCCTTTCAGCATTTCAAAACTGATTTGATCCGCTCTTTCGATGAAATAGGTGTTGGGCAGGATCCTTTTTGAAATCTGGAAGAGCTTGTTCGTATTGGAGCTGTTTTTTCCTCCGACGATGAAAAGTGTATCGACGCGGGATGCCAGTTCAGATGTCGATTTTTGCCGTGTTTGAGTGGAATGACAGATGGTGTTGTAAACTTTGAGTTCTTCCGTCTTTTCGATGAGCGCCGCCACGATTCTCTCGAGAAGGTAAAGGTCCTGGGTGGATTGGGCGAGGACCGCCCTCTTTTTCTTTCGAGGCAGGCGTTTCACCTGAGCTTCATTCTCTATGATGATCCCCTTTCCCCGGCTGAATCCGATCAATCCTTTTATTTCAGGATGTTCTCTATTCCCGACGATGATGATTTCTTCCCTCTGTCTGGCTAGCATTTCGACTAACTTCTGAATTTTCTTGACAATCGGACAGGTGGCGTCGACGATCTGAACATCCTTTTTCTCGAGCAGCCCGTATGTCTCCGGAGAGACTCCATGACTGCGGATGATGACCCATCCTTCGTTAAGATCGTCCAGGTCCGTGACAGATTGGATTCCTTGTTCCTTGAGGTCAGCAATGACTTGAGGGTTGTGGATCAGGTCGCCCAATGTGCAGACTTTCCCTGTTTTCTTCTGGCGTGTTTCTCTGGCGATCTTGAGAGCCCTTCGGACTCCGTAACACAATCCTGAGTTTTTGGCTATGATGATTTCCATTTTTTTTGTAAATATGTAAAAAAATATATTAACCGAGTGAGTGCATTTTGTCAATTCTAAGTATAGATGAAATCTTAACTTAGCTCCTTTTTGGGAAGTGAAAAATATCTTTTTTTCTCTTTTTACCTGAGAACACAAATAAGACGGTGAAGCGGTTCAAATCTCAGTGAGATTCTCTGGAATCTTGACTTGAGTTCTCCACGCCGAGGAAATAACTATCATCTTCTTTCAGAGAAAGCCTGTAGTTCATTGAGTGGGGCTGTCTTCTTCCTCGATATTTTCTTCTTCGAGTATTTTGGACAGCTCCTCAGGAGAAGGCAGGTCTTTTATGTTATTCAATCCAAAATAGGAGAGAAATTTCTCCGATGTTCTGTAGATCAGCGGATTCCCCGGACTTTTTTTTCTCCCGACTATCTTGACCAGTCTTTTCTGGAGGAGTGTTTTCAGTGTGTGGGAGGAATCCACTCCTCTGAGCGCCGATATTTCCGCCAGGGTTATGGGCTGGTGATAGGCGATGGCGGACAGGGTTTCGAGAGCAGCGGAGGAGAGCCTGTTTTTTCTCTCCAAATTGAGAAGACGCTTGATCCATGAGTCATGCTCTGGTTTGGTGGAAAAAAGGTAACCTCCCGCAGCCTGGATGATTTGAATGCCCCTTTCGTTTGTCACGAACGTCTCCAGGAGCTCATTGACAGCCTGCTCGATTTCTTTCTCATCAAATTCTGTCAAAACGCCCTTGATTTTTTCGAGTGTCAGAGGTTCCAAAGAAATGAAGATTAAAGATTCGATGATTTCCTTCAGGCGGTTTTCCATCAGCGACTCTTCACGTTTGTCTTTCGAATCCAGACTTTGATCGGTTTGAAGTGATTTTCCTGAACGGCGATGACAATCTTGGACTTGATGAGTTCCAAGAGCCCCAAAAATGCCACTAAGGCTTCTTCGAAGGATTCCTGCCTGTTGAAGTAATCCAGAAAATCAAGGAAATCTTCCGCTTCAAGCTGGGCCAGGATCTCTTTGATTTTTTCTTCTAAGGAATATTCTTTCCTGCTAATCGTTTTCGTCTCCGCTGTTTCTTTCCGCTTCATCAGAGTAAAAAAGGATTCAGCCAGGTCAAACAGGGAAACTTCTATAGATTCCATTTCACCTTCAGAAAACACTCTGGGAAGGCCTGTCCTCTTCCATTTGAGCAATTCTTTCTCTTCTTTTTCTTTGAGAAGACCGCTTACGGCTTTCATTTTCTGGTAATCCAGGAGCCTGTGAACAAGGATCTGACGGGGATCTTTTTCTTCCTCAAGAGGTTCTTCTCGAGGAAGGAGCATCTGTGATTTGATATAGATCAGCAGGGCCGCGACGACTAAGAATTCGGCTTCCCGGTCGAGATTGATTCGGTCTTTCTGGTTGAGGTAATCCAAGTATTCTCTGGTGATTGTGGCCATCGGGATGTCGTGGATGTCGATTTTTTTCTTCCTGATCAGGAAGAGAAGAAGGTCGAGAGGTCCTTGAAAAACCTCCAGTTTAACCTGGTAGTGAGACGAAGCTTCCATTAGGATCGTGTATTCTAATCCAGGCCGATCGCCGACCGGACTTCCTCCATAGTTTTTTGCGCGACCTGGCGGGCTTTCGTGTTGCCCTCCTCCAGTATATCCCAGACACGCTGGGGATTTTTTTCGAATTGTTTTCTTTTTTGCCTAAAAGGAGCCAGAAGCTCGATGAGGCGTTTGATGACCACATCCTTGCACTCCAGGCAGCCGATTCCGGCTGTCCGGCATCCCTGAGCCAGTTCCTCTCTCTTTCCTTTTTCCACAAAGGCTGTGTGCAGGGTAAACACCGGGCAGTCATCCGGCTCCCCGGGATCCGTCCTCCGTTTGCGCCGGGTATCCGTGATCATCGGGGATATTTTCTGACGGATGATTTTTGGGGGGTCCTTGAGAAGGATGGTGTTCCCGAAAGATTTGCTCATTTTGCGGCCGTCTACTCCGGCCAGCTTCGGGACTTCTGTCAGGATAGTCTGCGGCTCAGGGAAGACGTTTCCGTAGAGACGGTTGAAGCGCCGCGTGATCTCACGGGCCAGCTCCAGATGATAGGCCTGGTCTTCTCCGACGGGCACCGCATTGGCTTTGTAAATGAGTATATCCGCGGTTTGAAGCACGGGATATCCCAGGAATCCGTAGGTATTCAGGTCCTTGTCCGGGATTTCTTTCTGCAACTCCTTGAATGTCGGGACTCTCTGCACCCAGGGAAGCGGGACGACCATCGACAGGAGCAGATGGAGTTCCGCATGCTCTTTCACCTCGGATTGGACAAAGATAACGCTTTTGTCCGGTCCCAACCCGATACTCAGCCAATCCAGCGCCACTTCAAACGTGAATTTTTTGATGATCTTTGAGTTCTGGTATTCAGAGCTCAACGCATGCCAGCTCACGATGCTGTAGTAACATGTGTGCTCTTCCTGGAATTTGAGCCAGTTCCGGAATGCCCCGGCCAAGTGGCCGAGATGACAGGGTCCAGTCGGTCTGAGGCCGGAGAGAACGACTTTTTTCTTGTGTTTGGCGCTCATTTCAGAAAAGCACTATAGAATGTATGATCAAGTTAAAAGGATACATGAGAATTTGAAGAAGTCCGAAGTATATTAAAGCCAGCAGAATCAAAAACCCGAAAGGCCGGATGCGCTCGTATTTCTGGATGGCTTCTTCGGAGAGGAATCCCATCAGGATACCGCTTCCATCCAGAGGGGGGATCGGGATGAGGTTGAAGACCGCGAGCAGGCAGTTGATGTAGGCAAAATAGTACAGAATGAGAGCCAGGACACCTAAAGGGTAGAAACCGCTGCTAAACCCTCCGATTTGAAGGATGTTGGCTCTGAGGAAGTACACCACGTTGGGACTGAAAAGCTTCAGGATGACGATAATTATTAAAGAGCCCGCGGCTATGGTCATGTTTGAGGCGGGGCCCGCGGCCGATATCCAGAGGTTGTCTCGACGCGGATTTCGCAGGTTGAGAGGATTGACAGGAACCGGTTTGGCCCAGCCAAAAAGAAACGGGGCTCTCATCACGACCAAGATCAACGGAAAAATAACCGTGCCTATCGGGTCGATGTGAGCAATGGGATTAAGAGTGACTCGACCCAGGCTGTAGGCAGTGGGATCCCCTAATTTATTGGCGGCCCACCCGTGAGCGGCTTCGTGCACAGTTATGGCAAAAAGCAGGGCGAAACCCATTATAATATAAGATGCGACATTCATTTTTCTACCTGATTCATTTATAACATATGAGTCCTGGGCCGTAAAGCAAAAAGGGAAAAGTTCAGGACAGTGGGTTCCCAAAACACGCAACTTTTGCCCCTACGAGCACCTTGGAGGGGGAACAGCTCCGCTTTCCCCCTTCCAACGTTCGCTTGCTTCCTCGCGCTCTCTGCCTCCCCTTCTCGGACGCTCAGACGCATCCTGCGACCAAGGGGCCATACCCCCTTGGATCCCCCACTGATTTGGGCCCGCTGAGCAGGCCCCAAATCAGACAAAAGCGGCTCGGTTTCAGGCTCCGCTCTCCTCACCTCTTCGGTGAGGAACCGTGCCCGCTCCGCCTTCAAACGGTTTTCTCACCCACTGCCCTTCACTCGACCATCGATAAGCAAAAAAAGAGAAAAGAATAAAAAAAAGCCCCATCAGACACGATGGGGCCTTTTATGCCTTAATTTGACAGGATCAGCCTTCCAGGATTTTGTCGACTTCTTCTTTGTCCACTTCTGTGATGTAGGGAATACCGCTGATGTTGGCCGCATCTTGAGTGAGAGCGGCGATATCATCCCGCGTGATATATTCCAAGGCGAATTTTCGATTCCCGGCCATAAGCTGGCGCAACCCTTGACTGAGTCTGTGAAAGTATGTGTAAAGCCCGATCGCGCCAGTGGGAATGTCGTTAAATCTCTCCTTGTATTTTTTCTTCAATTCCGGAGCTGTGACAAAAATTTCTTCAGGCGTATTGCCGAAGCGTTCGACGTACACCGGGATCTGGTCTTCACTGATTCTCTTGCCAATTGTTTTTCCAACCATAGTGGCAGCCATGGGTCCTCTGGCCATGCCCACAACCTTGAAATACGGCGCACCCAGGGCAAGCGCTTTATAGATTTGATCTTCGAACGTGATTCCTCCAGCGGCGGCCACATCGGGAATATATTCGCCTTTCTCATCGAGCTTCCGGAGGTACTGGTACAGTAAGGACCAGATTTCAACGCTGGGAATCCCCCATTCATTCATCATCCTCCAGGGGCTCATTCCTGTCCCTCCACCAGCTCCATCTACAGTCAGCAGGTCAAGTTTAGCCTTGGATGCGTACTTGACTGCTCTGGCAAGGTCGACTGGTCGGTAAGCTCCTGTTTTGAGGAAGACATATTTAGCTCCTGCCTTCCTGAGCTCCTCGACTCTCTGCATGAAGCTTTCTTCCTCGACCATTCCGAGTCGAGAATGCCTCTCGAATTCCTTGAAGCTGCCTTTTTCGAAGGCTTTTATCACAGAGGGATCCTCGGGATCAGGAAGAACGATATATCCTTTTTGTTTCAATCCCTGGGCTTTCTTGAGGTTTTTGATCTTCACTTCGCCCCCAATATCCTTGGCTCCCTGTCCCCATTTCAATTCGACTGTTTCGACGCCAAGCTTATTGATGACATATTCTTGAACGCCCAGTCTGGTGTCTTCCACATTCGCTTGGACCGCAACAGTTCCATACCCATCTTCCTGAAAGTCCCTGAAAAATTTCACGCGCGATTCCATATCCGGAGAACGGACAATTTTCCCATTCTTGATTTCGGATTCGTCATCCATACCACAGACATTTTCCCCGATGGTGAGGATTGATCCGGAAAGGGCTGCCCCTTTGGCCAATCCTTCCCAATTCTGTTTGGCAACGTTGGTTGAGCCCATACCGGATATAATATAAGGAACTTTCAATTTGATTCCTTTATCGTGTCCAATGGCAGTTTCAATCGTCACTTTTGGAAAGGTTGCTTTGTCGCTGTCCGCTTCGACTCCATGTGCTCCAACCGCTGTTCCCAAGATAGTGAAGTCGGAGAGATCAACTGGATATTCTTTTTCTGAAGCCGCAGTGATTATCCCGAAAGGCTGGGGGTAAAGAACTTCATGCCCTCGATAGGCGGATTTTCCGATCTCGCACATTCCGATGCAGCCATCTACACATGTCACACACATTCCACTGAAGGGACTAATGGAGCCTTCAGTCCTGTTTTTGGTGAGAGTCGCCGCGCTTCTATTGAGTTTTGTATACGCCATTATGATTACCTCCTTAATTGCTCATTTGTATGTTTCAGTGAGGAGCACGCAAAATTGATAGTGTTTTGTGTTTCATTACTCATGCTTTAGTGTTCTGCTCCTTACTGTCTGATTTTTCTGTTTTTTCTCTAACACACGTGCCGCAGCGGCCTGCATCGTACATCCAGCATTGAAGGTCATCGTAATGATCCAGGCATGTGGGGTCCATATTCAAGCAGGCGTTGCAAACTGGTGTGTCTGCCTCGGGCCCCTGGCATCTCAGCTGGCAGGCCGGGCAGATGTAGATGCATCCCCCACACAGACGACATTCCTCTGATCGGATATCGAAGGGAGTCGATATTTTTCTTTTATACCCTCGGTTTTGAAAACCGATAGCCCTTCCGTCCATCTGCTCGGCGCACATGCGCACACACAGACCGCAGAGGATGCATTCCTCGTTTCTAATCTTGAAGCGGACTTGTTTCACTCCGAATTTTGAGGCCAAGTCCTGTATGACTTTTGAGTTTGGAGCCAATGACAGCATCAGCTCGATCATCATTTTTCGGCTTTCCACGACTCTTTTTGTGTCTGTCCGGACGATCAAGCCATCCTCCGCAGGGTAGGTGCATGAAGAAACGAGCTTCGCTTTTGAACCCTCACCGATTTCCACGAGACAGAGTCGACAGCCTCCATAGGGACTTAAGCCTTCCTGATAACATAAGGTCGGAATTTCGAGTCCGTAGAACTTGGCTGTTTCGAGAACCGTCCAGCCTTCTTCCGCTTTAACATCCAATCCGTTTATTTTTAGGTTAATCATGAATTTCCCTCACTCAATTTTTATGGCATCAAATTGACATGCCTCGAAGCAGGCGCCGCATTTGATGCATTTTTCCTGGTCGAGTACATGCACTTTTTTCAACTCTCCTGAAATGGCCTCCTGGGGACAGACTTTGATGCAGGCCAGGCAGCCTGTGCATTTATCTTCAATGATTGAATAAGTGATCAGTTCTTTACAGACTCCAGCCGGGCAGGTCTTATCTTTAACATGAGCGATGTACTCATCCCTAAAGTATCGGAGAGTCGACAGGATCGGATTGGCTGCAGTTTGTCCTAAACCGCATAGCGAGGCGTCTTTTGTCGATCGAGCCAACGCCTCGAGCAGTCGAATATCCTCTTCTTTGCCATTGCCTTCGGATATCTCTGTGACGATTTCCCACATCCTCTGAGTTCCTTCCCTGCAGGAGAGGCATTTGCCGCAGGATTCATCTCGAAGAAAATTTAAAAAATACTTGGCCACATCGACCATGCATGTGTTCTCGTCCATCACGATCATGCCACCCGAACCCATGATAGAACCGGCCTCAGTCAATCCTTCGTAATCAATAGGTAAATCCAGCTTGTCTTTGGGTAGACATCCACCGGAAGGACCGCCAGTCTGGACAGCTTTGAACTCTTTTCCTCCTGGAATTCCTCCTCCGATGTCAAAGATGACTTCTTTAAGGGCAATTCCCATCGGGACTTCGACCAATCCAGTGTTGTTTATTTTTCCGACTAAACTGAATATCTTCGTTCCCTTACTTCCTTCAGTTCCTATTTTTGAAAACCAATCGGCCCCCTTTTCAATAATCAAAGGAATATTGGCCCATGTTTCAACGTTATTGATGTTGGTGGGTTTTTTCCATAGACCCTTGATGGCGGGGAATGGTGGCCTCTGGCGAGGCTCTCCAATTCGTCCTTCCACCGAAGCGATCAACGCTGTTTCTTCTCCGCACACAAAAGCTCCAGCGCCCTTAGAAACGCTAATCCTGAAGTTGAAATTTGTTCCGAGTATCTTTTCCCCGAGAATACCCAGCTTTTCTGCCTGAGAAATGGCGAGAAATATATGTTTCACCGCGAGAGGATATTCATCGCGAACATAAATGATGCCTTCCTCTGCTCCCACTGCATACGCTCCGATGATCATCCCTTCGAGTACTCGATGGGGATTTCCTTCGAGCAAGCTGCGGTCCATATAAGCACCAGGATCTCCTTCATCTGCGTTACAGATAATGTATTTGGGACTGTCTTTGGCTTTGCGGGTGAATTCCCATTTGTATCCCGTTGGAAAACCGGCTCCTCCCCGACCTCTCAAACCGGATTGCTTTATGGTCTCGATGACGTCTTCGGGCGCTTTTTCGCTGAGGACATCGACAAGCGATCCATATCCACCTATCGAAAGATAGTCATTGACATCAGTCGGATCAATGAGGGCATTATCTCCGAGAAGAATACGTTTTTGCTTTTTGTAGAAGGATATCTCATCTTCTTTGAGGACTTTTATATCCGAAATTGGATCAGAAAACAGGAGTCTGTCGATAATTTCATTATTAATAATCGTATGAGAAGCGATGTCGTTAGCGTCTTTGGGTTGAACTTTCTGGTAAAAGATATCATGGGGTTGAATGATAATGTTGGGTTCGGCTTCGCAGAATCCGTGACACCCTGTGACCTTGATCTTGACTTTATCATCCAACTTGTTGTTCTTTATGGCTTTTTTGAGAGAATCAATGACTTTTAAAGAGCCGCGAGCTTGACCGCATGTTCCGGCTGAGACAGTGAGAACAGGTTTTTTGTCAGACTGCCTCTTTTGGACCTGGCTTTGAATGGTCTGAGCCAAACCCTTGGTGGATATTATCTTTTTAGTTGGATTTATTTTTCTTCTCATTTTTCCTGTACTTCTTCAGAATCGAACCCACTTTTCGGATGGACGTTTGCGCATGATAATCGCCATCCACGACAACCACGGGACCTATCGCACAGCAGCCTAAGCAAGCCACCGTTTCTAAGCTGAACTGTCTATCTTCAGTCGTTTCTCCTGCTTCAATGCTCAGCTTTCTCTCGAATTCTTCCAGAATTTTCGGGCCTCCTCTCACGTGACAGGCAGTCCCCATGCAGACTGTGATGAGATGTTTTCCTCTGGGTTCGAGGCTGAAGGAACGATAAAAGGTCGCAACTCCAATGATGTCGATGAGAGGAATACCTAAAATTACAGAAACAATTCTCAGGGCTTGCTGGGGAAGATAATTATACTCTTCCTGAATATCTTGGAGGATCGATATGAGTGCCTTTTTTTCACTGCTGTATTTTGTTACGAATGATTTGACTTTTGATTCTTGAACCTCCACAGGTTTTCCTCCGTGTTAGGTTATTTTCAATGATACTGAGTTAAGTATGAACTTTTGTTGGTGTTTAAGCTGTCTTGGTCCTGGTTTTTGTGCGGAGTCATCTTTAATCTGACAGATATTTGACCTCAATTTCTGAAGAATGTGGAACCTGATTGGATTGAGAGAGAGACTTGCGGGGCGATTGGTATGAAGTTTATGATTCCTCCTCTGAGTCAGTAAATTAAATATTAAACGTATGAATAATTCAAATTATTAACATGAATTTATAACAGATATACACCATTGATGTCAATGATTTCTCTTGGATTAAAGTGCCTGATTTATGATTAGTGCCGTAAGGTCAAGATGTTTTGAAGCTTTGACATGAAAAATTGAATCCCCAAACAGTATTGACTAAAAGGAAGAATCTGCCATAATTAGGTTCATTCCACTCAAGGAGCAAAGGAATGCCTCAGAAAATTCACCGGTCCATCGGACATCACTATATCGTTGAAGCATCAGGGTGTGATCCAAAAATCATCAGCAGTGTTGAAAAAGTGCAGCAGATACTGGTCAGGGCTGCCGAAGTGGCGGGAGCTAAAGTCTGGTCGATTTCAGTCAACAGGTTTCCCCCCAAAGGAGTCAGCGGGGTGGTCGTGATCTCGGAATCGCACATTTCGACTCACACCTGGCCGGAATACGGTTACGGCGCTTTGGATTTTTACACGTGCGGGGATGATACAGACCCGGAAAAAGCTGTATTTTATGCAGTCGAAGCGTTTGGGGCATCGACTTCGCACATCACAGAGATCACTCGGGGAATTGAAGAGGGAGACAGGTTATTCTATCACAGCTTCATCACTTGGGAAGAGGATTTTGAGGGGGAGAGGAAGACCAAATAAATTTTGGGTCCGGATTTAAATTCTGGCCCCGAAAATGTTAAATATTTTTACAATCTCCGGGGATTTCTGGAAAATCAGCCGTTTTCTCCACAAATCTTACCCGAGTGCTGAATTTTTTCGGGTAAATTCAAATGGCACGAATATTGCTATATTTTTGAATGAGATTGATGTGCGCGCAGGTCGAAGGACTTCGTTAGATCCAATCAACTCGTCTATTTAATGGGCCTGTTCGCCTTTGTGATATAATATACAAATGAAAGACAGACTGATCTCTTCCCTTTTTCTCGTCTTTCTCCTCGCTTGTGTCATGCATTCTCGGGTCCATTCGGGAGAGCAGAACCTGAATGACTTCATACTCCGGATTCAAAATTCTATAGCACAGAAGGATGTGACCGCTTACCTGGAGAATTTCTCTGACGAGATCAAAGCCGCAGAAGAATTAAATTTCAATGATAAATTCGGCATTTTCGGGATGGAAGAGGCCGCATTATTCAAAACCGGAGAAACGATCCTCTCAGAAAATGAAGCCGAAGTCTACGTACAGGCCCTTTTCCAGAATTCCTATTCGGTCATCATCGAAACATGGCATTTGAGCCTTTTGAAGGTGGATGATCTCTGGCAGGTTCAAGAAAAGAACATAGCGGGAAATATCACATCTCTGTATAGAGTCCAGATCCCGTCGAACAGGGCTGAAAGAGTGGAGTCGGTGGAGATCGAACATGAGGATATCAAGCTTTCATTCAAAAACGCTCTTGTGTTCTATGACAACATCCCTGATCTAGAAACGGCCCTGGTCGTTGTCGGGAAGGGAGATGTGCGCTTTTCCCCTTCGGACTCGATAGAAAAGCATCAGCTCGAATTATCCTATAAAAAGGATTTTATTAAAGATGAGCTGACATACGCTTACCTCAGGTTTTCGAATCAATTCTTTCGGGATAACATAAAAATCCTCAAGAATTCTGATGACATTGGTTCTCAGCCCACCACAGCGGAAAGGAATGAAGCCTATTCCATATTCTCCAGGCATTATCCGCGTTCATTCACTGTGGAGAATTCCCTGAACAAACAGTTGCTGTCCACTGTGCCCCAGAGTGATGAGACGGTTATTGGCTTCAGGGGAAAAAAGCTGGGGATTTTCACCTACATCTATTCTCCTTTCACGAATGAAGAGATCAACTTGTACCGGTGGAAAGATAAGAAGATCATCAACATGTATTCCCCTGAATCGCAAGAGGAGGAGAAAAGACTCTTCCTCTCGTTTGTCCGGATGTTCGAGGTGAAAAACTACGAGATTGACGTGAATTATGTACCTAAAAAATCTTTTCTCTCTGGTAAGGCCAAAATTGAGGTGGAACCCAAAGTGGACTCTTTGGACAAGTTGAAGTTTAAGCTGAATCCCAAACTCCGCATTCTCCGCATCACTGATGAGGAGGGCCGCGCGCTGTTCTTCAGCCAGGACAGACTCAGAGAAACTCTTTATGTCTATTTTATCCGTCCCCCGGCCAAAAATAAGGATTACTCCCTTAAAATCTATTATCGGGGAAAGCTTGAGCCTCCAGAATTGATCGCTGATGTTGTCGCGGGACCCCAAATTTACAGCTGGGAAGGGCGATTCGGCAGGTACATCAAATTTCTTCCCCCTGATTACGAGACCTATCTTTTTAGCCGCAGCGCCGTTTGGTACCCCGCTCCGGCTGAAAATGATTATTTTCAAGCGCGCTTGAAGGTCACGGTTCCTTCTTCATTCGAGTGCATTTCTAACGGAGAATTGATCGAGAAGACTCTGTTGAGAGGTACACAAGAAGTGGAGGACCGGGCTAATGGGCAAGCAGCCGTTTTTGTTTTTAAAATTCAACATCCGGTCAAATACCTGTCTTTCATTGTCGGAAAGTTCACAAAAGCCGGCGAGGATACCGAATCTCTGCCGATTCGGCACTTTTATTCGTCGGGTATCGATTTCGTAAGGGCCGGAATACTTCAAGAAGCCAAGAATATCGTTCGGTTCTATGAGGAGATGTTTGGCCCTTATCCTTACAGAAAGTTGAGTGTCGTTCGAAGGTTATGGATCACCACCGGCGGACACAGCCCGGCCTCTTTTGTCATTCTCAACGAGCTGTTTCAAGTCCAAGATGGAACGTTACTCGTGCCCGGCAGAAGCCCCGTTGACCTCTCTCGTTGGAAAGAGTATTTCGTTGCGCATGAGATCGCTCACCAGTGGTGGGGGCAGGCTGTGACGTGGGAGACGTATCATGACCACTGGTTGAGCGAAGGATTGGCTCAATTCGCCGCGGTTCAGTACTTGAGGAAGAAACACGGAGATGAGGTGCTGGAGACGATTTTTGGCAAATTTTCTCACTGGACTGAGAAAAAAACTAAATGGGGCCCGATAATCCTGGGAGGACGCCTCACTTTGCTGGATACTTTGGCTTACCAGTCCATTATATACAACAAGACGACTTTAGTCTTGAACATGCTGATGGAGTGGCTCGGTGAGGAGCCCTTTTATCAGGGATTGCAGGAATTCTTCAGAAGACATAAATACGGCGCGGCCAGCACACTGGATTTTATTCGGACCATAGAGAGGATTTCCGGGAAAAATCTGGATGTTTTCTTTCAGGGCTGGTTCGAGTCCTACTCTCTTCCCGAAGTCAGCGTGAGTCACTCCATCAAGAAAGCCAACGGGGGCTACACGCTGCGTTTACAGATCGGCCAGAAGAAGGTCTTCATTTTTCCCCTATGGATCGAATGGATCGAGAATGGAGAGAAGGTCAAAAAGATGGTCATTGTTGACGAGGCCAACGAAGAATTTGAGATACGACTCGAAGGGAAACCCAGAAAAATAAAAGTCAATCCAAACAGCGCTGTCCCCGGAAAATTCCATTAACCTGAATTATTCATAAAATCTGCCGACACCGCATTCTTTTTTCTCAAAAGGGGACAGTCCCCGAAGAAAAAGCAGCCTGTGTCCGTTTATTTTTCTATTCATATGACAGGTCTGTCGGGTCTATTTTCAGCCTTTTGATCATTTCATTCAAGGTCGTGGGTTTGACACCTAAAAGGCTGGCTGCCTTTTTCTGAACTCCCTTGCTCTGTTTCAAGGCACTGATGATTGTCTTTTTCTGGAATGACTGAAGATGCTCTTTGAGGTTGAGCTCATTAGAGGCAGAGGTCAATGCCAGGCGCTCTCTTTCTGGGGAAGAAACGAGGAAAGGAGGAAGATTTTCTCTGGCGATGAGTTTGGTCTTGGTGAGGACAACGGCTCTCTCGATAAGGTTTTCCAACTCTCTGATGTTTCCCGGCCAGTCGTAATTGACCAGGATTTCAGAAACATCCTCAGTGACGCCTTCGATCTCTTTATTGTTTTCCTCTCCGTACACATTCAGGAAATGTCGAATCAGGAGAGGAATATCCTCTTTTCGTTCTCGAAGGGGAGGCAGCTCGATTTTGATCACATTGAGTCGATAGAAAAGGTCCTCACGGAAACTCTTCTGGCGGATAAGCTCTTCCAAATCGGAATTGGTGGCAGCGATGACTCTGGCATCCACCTTGATTGTTTTTGTCCCCCCGAGCCTCATGAATTCCTGTTCCTGCATAACCCGGAGGAGTTTCGATTGTGTTTCCTGGTTGAGAGAGGATATCTCATCAAAAAAGATTGTTCCTTTATCCGCCGCCTCAAACAGTCCTTTTTTGAGGCTCACGGCTCCCGTGAATGCTCCTTTGACATGACCGAAAAGATGACTCTCCAAGAGGTCTGGAGGGAGGGAACCGCTGTTGACAGTGATGAAAGAGAAACTGGCGCGGTCGCTGTTCTGGTGGATGGCTCTTGCCACCAGCTCTTTTCCTGTTCCACTCTCTCCCTGGACCAAAATGGTGCTGCGCGTTGGAGCGGAGGCTTTGACGAGTTCGAATATATTCTGCATGACTTTACTTTTTCCGATGATATTTTCAAAACTGAATTTTCTTTTGAGCTCATCTTTTAAACGCAGGTTTTCTTCCTGGAGTTTCTTGTGCTCGAGGGCTCTTTCCACAGTCAAAAGCAGTTCGTCATGTTTAAACGGCTTCTGGACATAGTCGAACGCTCCCATTTTCATGGCAGAGATCGCAGATTCTACCGAAGCGTACGCTGTGATGATGATGATCACCATGTGGGGGTCTAACTTTTTCAGTCTCTTCAGGACCTCGATTCCGTCAATACCGGGCATCAGAAGGTCCAGAAGAACGACCTCGAAGGACTGGGAGGAATGCTTCTCAAGAGCTTCTTTTCCGTTGGAAGAGTTGACAACGCTGTAACCCTCTGAAGTCAGGAGGTCACCCAGAACCTCGTGGATGATGGGTTCGTCGTCGACGATGTGGATTGTTCCTTTTGGCTTCATTCTTAATCTCTGGACACGTGGGGCTTATTCATCTTTTTCCCCTCTAAATCCATCGGGATGAAGATGGAAAATAGAGAACCTTTTCCGCTCTCGCTTTCTACGGTGATATGGCCCTCGTGCTCTTTGACAATGGCATAGCTGATGGATAGTCCAAGGCCAGTCCCTTTTCCGATCCCCTTTGTTGTGAAAAATGGATCAAAAATATGGGGGAGATCCCGCTTTTTAATCCCGGTTCCGGTGTCCTCAATTTTCACGATGGCCTGGTTGTCCATCTGGTTCAGTTCGATCCTCAGTGTTCCTCCTTCGGGCATAGCATCGATGGCATTGAGGATGATGTTGATGAAAACCTGCTGGAGTTTTTCCCCTTCGGCCCAGATAGACTCTAGAGGAGAGAGGTCCAATTCGAGATGGATATTCATATTTTTCAATTTGTACTCGATCAGGGATATGATCTCTTTGAGGTTTTCTTTGAGATCGACCTGGTGAAATGAAGATTCCGAAGGATTGCGTGCGAAGTTGAGGAGATTCTTGATTATTCTGGTGACTCTTTCTGTTTGAGCTTCGATCTTTTCAAGAATCTGAGAATGGGGCGCATCGGAGAGTTTTTTCTGAAGAATCTGAACATAGCTTGAAATTCCTGTCAGTGGTGTATTGATTTCATGGGCCACACCCGCAGAAAGGAGGCCAATAGATGCGAGTTTCTCTGATGTGAGAAGCTGCTGCTGAAGCGAGATCTTTTCCGTGATGTCTTCAAAGGCAATCACGGTCCCGTAAGGATTCATCTCGTTATCCATAAGTGGAGTTTTTGAGATATCGAATATTTTCTTTACTCCGGATGGCATATCCAGAGTAATTTCGCTCATGAGTCGGAAATCGCGTTGAGAATCCAACGGAAAAAGTGCGGCGTAGTTTTTTTTCCCTAAAACCTTCTCGAGAGTTTCATTCATGACTTCTTCTTTTTTCTTTTGGAATGTTTCTTCCAGAACACGGTTCCATCCTGTGATTTTGCCTTTCCGGTCAATGACCGCGACTCCCATGGTCAAACTCTCGATAATGTTTTCACTGTAATCCTTAAGTCTTTCGAGCTCCACGGCTCTGATGCTGGCCTGGCTGTACAGATAGGCGTTCTCCAATGCGAGCGCTGCAGGTGAGGATATAGCGGTCAACAGCTCCCAGTCTTCGCTGCGGAGAAAAGTGTTGTCCACTTTTTTCCCCATGCCCAGACAACCGATGAGTTTAGACTCGACTTTGAGCGGCATATAATGAAAAAAACAGGAGGAGGAAAGATCCTCGAATTTTTTCTGGAGTTCGGTTTTTTCTGAATAGGAATAATAAGTAATAAAATCTTTTTCTTTGAGATCCTCGTAGGTCTGGTCGTCAAATACGATCCTGGTTCCGGCCATGGTCAATTTCCCTCGGGAGTTCAGGATGGTAAAGGTGTTCTTCTCGTTTTCAGCGGGAAGGAGAAGAGCGATACATTTGAGAGAGAGCGCGTTGGCGATCATGTCGAGGAGAGACTGGGAGAGTTTCTGCAAGTTCCTTTCCCGGCTGAGCTCTTTACTGATGGAGAGGAGTGTTCTCCTGTATTTGTAACTGCGCTTGTAGAATGCTCTGTCCACTATGGACTGGAAGAGTTTTTTCAGCGGAGCGAACAGAGTGGCTCCGAGAATGATAGCCAGAATTCCCAGAATCAGGGCGTTAAGCCTGTTTTGGACAAGGCCTTTCGTCTGTGCGCTGACGATAAAATAGACAATGGCAAGGACCGCAGCTGAGGATATCAGTGTGATGGCTTTTTTCAGGAGCAGTTCAAAATCCATGATCCTGTGTCTGGAAATAGAGTAAGAAAACGTGAGAGGGATGAGGGCCTGAAGAATAACGGTGAGTTCTGCGGCTTTGGATGGCACCTGCCCGAACATGAAAGGAACAATGTAGAAAAAGGTGAAGGGAATGATGCCTGCACCGAGTCCGTAGATGACCCACTTCAGCTGTTTTTTGACCATGAGGTTGGAGGGCTTCCGAGCGCTGTGGAGGATACTTCCCAGAGTCAAGGCAGAAAAAAGCGCAAAATGGATGAGGTCCAGCTTTTCTGAAATCAACTGAAGGCGGAGGATGAGAGAATCGTTCAAATTATTCAGCCCGGGGAGATGAAAAACGATTTTCATCAGAAGGAGAACAGCACCAGGAATGTACAGAACAAAAACGGACGAAAACTTATTTTTGAAGATTTTTTTTCTTTGAGGAAAGATTAGGAAAAAATGAAGGAGAAGAGGGGGGAAAACCAGAAAAGCAACAGTATCCAGCCAGTAGAAAACACTGTCCAGAGTATCGAGCTTTCCTGTGGGGGAAAAAATGTAGAATGAATAAAACGCCAGGGAGATGAGATAAAAATAGACATAGGGCATGGAGAAGGGCTTTTTTGAGGTAAGGAATACTATCAAGCCTATAACCAGGGTTGTTAAACTGATAAAGGCGAGATAAAAATAGATCGGGTCGACTCTCTTTTGCTGCGGGTTGAAAGAAGGAAAAAAGATGCTCCCGCCCCTGGCTATTTCGTATGTCACTCTTTGATCGGAAAGACCTGCTATCCACAGATTTTTGGCGACGTCTATCTCATTTTTGACCGGAGTGTTGTTAATGGAATAGAGGAGGTCTCCTCTTTTAATGTTGTTAAAGTAAGCGGGACTTTTGACCTCGACTTTTAAAGCTCTCAGGCCTTCCGGTTCGTTGACCCAGGTCACACCATCCGTGGGTTCTCTCCAAGTGATTTTTTTGTAGATATTCAGGCCACCGAGTATGAGAAGAATGAGGATGGGAAGGATTGCGAGATATATCCGGATTCTCTGCGGGAGTTCTGTTTCCCGTTTTTTTAAGAATCCAAAAAATTGAATCATCTTGATAAAAAATATATGTTGAGATCAATCCAGGACGTGTTTGGCCCCAACACGTATGGCCCATTTTGTGCTCGGCTGCTTTAGAAGTTTTTCTAATTCCGGGCCTATTTTGAGTCCCAAAGGGGTAGTCCTGGAGAGGAGGGTGCTCATATAATCGTATTTTGGTTTTTTGTCGGGCACGTTTTGTGGATGAGAAGCAAGATCCTTTGAGGAAATCACATTATGGGGAGTGAATACAAAAAATAGAGAAAGAGAGAGAATCACGCCCAGGCTGATCTTTTTTCTCATTTTCTCTTAAAAAATAAATCTTTCTGAAGGTTTTGTCAACTTCCTCTCCTGACCCCCGGTTGTCTCATTTGCGTCTGCGCCCCCTGTAATCATCGGCCGAAATGCGTCACAACAGCCCTGTTCCATTTGACAAAAATCCTCAGATAACCTAATATTACTTTACCCCTTTTTGCATTATAAGTATTTATTTTAAAAAAAAAAGATGCCTTATTATCTGTGTCGATTAGCCGCTGAAGACGGGAGAGTTCTCACCCAGTCTTTTCTCGCAACCTCTCATGAGGAATGCCGGAAACATTTTGAGGAGAAGGGATTCTGCATCCTGTCCGTCAAACTGGATTGGAAAAAAATCAGAGTTCCCGCTTTCCCTTTTGAGAAGAAGATCAAGGATAAAGATTTTATCATGTTCAATCAAGAACTCGTGGCGATGATCAAGGCCGGGTACCCGATCCTCAAATGCATTGAAGCGATTTCGAGCCGCATGAAAGACATCCATTTCAAAGAATTATTGATGAAGATAGAGAAAGAGATCAGGAGCGGGAAATCGCTATCCGAAGCGTTTATTCCCTATGAAAAATATTTCTCGAAGGTTTATATCGCTTCCCTCATGGCTGGGGAAAAAAGCGGCAATTTAGACGGCACGATCTCCCGGTACATAGATTATGCTCGGATTATTGCCCAGACGAAATCCAAGATAAAATCCGCATTGACTTATCCGACTCTTCTTCTTGTCTTTTCTCTGGTGCTTCTTGCGATCCTGCTCAATTTTATCCTCCCTCGATTTTCTGAGTTCTACGCGGGTTTTGAATCCACTCTTCCAGGAATCACCCGAACGTTGATGGCGATTTCCAATACGATGCGGGCAAATTTTCTTCTTATGGTCGCTTTTGCACTAGTGCTTTTCATCGCCTTTGTTCAGATGAAGAGGTACGAAAAAACCCAAGTGCTCATCGACAGGATCAAGCTGAAAATTCCGTTCGGGGGTCCAATCTGGTTAGAGTCTGGAGTATCACTTGTCTGCCGGACCCTTGGCCTTCTTCTGGAAGCCGGGATCACACTCCTTCACGCCGTGGGTATTGCCAACAAAGCTGTTCCGAACAAATTTCTTATACAAAAGATGGAGAGCCTGCCGGAGCACATTCAACATGGTGAAAATTTATCCGAGTCCCTGTCCAAGGCGGACTTTTTCCCTCCTCTCTCTCTGGACATGATCCGGATAGGAGAAACATCGGCCAACCTGGAAGGAATGTTGGGCGATGTGGCTGAATTCTACGAAGAGAGAATACAGAGGAAAATCGATAATCTCATCTCTCTCATCGAGCCGATCATCATCATTTTTATGGGGCTGATAATCGCCGGGATGCTGCTCTCCGTTTATCTCCCGATTTTCAATATTATAAGAGTGGTTCAGTAATGAAAAAAACAAAAGAAGATTCTCCGAAAGTTAATGTTTCGGAAGAAGAAAAAACCAAACAGCTCGCGAAACGGTATAATGTCCCGTACATTGACCTCAACTCTCTTCCGATAGACCGGGAGCTTGTTCAGTCTTTTCCAGCGGATTTTCTCCACAGGGCGAATTTTGTTCCTTTTGAGAAAAACGAAAACACTGTCAAGATTGCGATAGCAGATCCTTCTGATATTGCGACCTTGGATGCCATAGAATCTCACCTGGGAAGGGAAGTCGAAGTTTATGCAACAACTCGGAGAGCTATCCATGAGGCCTTGCGCAAAAGTGAGACCGCCCAGCAGGTCCTCAAGGACGCTACAGAAGGATTCATCATGCAGGTTGTTGAGAAGGAAAGCGGGGAAGAGGAAGAAATCATCTCAGTGGAAACGCTGGCCGATAAGGATGGCTCCATCATAAAGCTCGTGAACTCAGTGATTTTCACTGCCGTTCAGAAAAGAGCCAGCGATATCCATATCGAATCGAAGGAAGAAGGAGTGATCGTCAAGTACCGTATCGATGGCGTTTTGAGTGATGCCATGGAGCCTGTGGATAAGAAATTCCAGTCTTCCATCATTTCCAGGATCAAAGTCATGTCTGACCTTGACATCGCAGAACGGAGAGTTCCTCAGGATGGAAGATTCAGGTTGAAGATCAAAGACAAAACCATCGATTTCCGAATCTCCATCATGCCCAGCATCTACGGAGAGGATGCGGTCATTCGGATCCTCGATAAGGAGATGATCACCGAAGCCATATCCGAACTCCGGTTGGATCTTCTTGGTTTTTCCGATGAAGTCCTTGAAAATTTCAACAAGTATATCACTCAACCGTACGGGATGGTGCTCGTCACCGGCCCGACGGGAAGCGGGAAAACGACCACACTGTATGCGGCTCTGACGGAAATACTCTCCCCCGAAGATAAGATCGTTACGATTGAAGACCCTGTGGAATATCAAATCGAAGGAATCACACAGATTCCTGTAAACGAAAAAAAAGGGCTCACGTTTGCCCGAGGTCTGAGGTCGATATTGAGACATGATCCAGATAAGATAATGGTCGGAGAGATTCGAGATCCAGAGACGGCGCAGATCGCTATTCAGTCGGCTTTGACTGGGCACCTTGTGTTCACCACTGTCCATGCCAACAATGTCTTCGATGTCATCGGACGTTTCCTTCATATGAAGGTTGATCCTTACAGCTTCATCTCGGCCTTGAACTGTATACTGGCGCAGAGACTTGTCAGGGTTCTGTGTTCAAAATGCAAGACTCCCGTGAAATACAGTTCTCCGCAGCTGGTCGAGTCCGGGCTCAATCCGCAGAAATACAGGGGAAAGGTATTCTATGAAGCCAGAGGGTGTTCTGAATGTTATGACACGGGTTACAAAGGAAGGACGGCTATTGCCGAGCTTCTCGAGCTTTCTGATGAAATTAGAGAGATGATCCTGGCAAAAAAACCTCTATCTGAAGTGAAAAAAAGAGCGAAAGAAGAGGGAATGGTATTCCTGAGAGAAGTGGGAATGGATAAAGTGTCGGATGGGATAACCAGCCTCAAAGAACTGAACAAAGTGACTTTTGTTGAGTGAGAGAATGGCACCTTTTCTCGAAACGATCAAAAATTATTTCACCAAACAGCCTCTTCCACATGCAGCCTTTCATCTGACTTCCCGCTACATCAGCGCGATTCGTGTCTCCCCTAAAGAAGGGCGAGTCATGAATCATTTTATTCTTCCTCTAGAAAAAGGATTGATTCGGCCTTCCTTCGAGAAAAAAAACATTCAGAATCCTCCTTTGCTGGAGAAAAAAATCAAGAAGGAAATGGGGAAACTTCATCTGCATGATCATAAAGTGGCGTGCCTGTTGCCAGAATTATCGCTTAAAGCATTTGTGTTTTCTTTTGACTCGCTTCCTTCGTCACGCACGGAGAGAGAACGTATCATTCGTTTCCGTATAAAAAAGCAGATTCCTTTGCTGCCAGAGGATGCGAGGTTTTCTTTTGACATCATCAAGTCCAATGATTCTCTAAAGATTTTTGTCGTGGTCGCCCGGGCTTCAGTCATCCGGGAGTATGAAGAGTTTTTCAGTCAACTCAACCTGAAAATCAGGACAGTTGGAGCGCCCACCTTGGGCCTGCATTCTTTGCTGGGCAAAGAAAAAGAGAAGAATTCACTCCTCATAAATATCGAGGATGACTCGGTCAGTATGGCGGCCATCGTCGATTCCGAGATTGCTCTCTACCGCATGAAAGCCGTCCTTGCTTTCGGTCAAGATGAAGCCTCCGAAACCCGAAGAATCGAGAGTATAGTCAAGGAAGTGGAAAATACAGTGAATTTTGTTGAAGATAGAGAGAAGAAAAAAATCCAGTCTTTCTGGGTTCGCGTGGGCCAGTTCAAAGAGGAAGGGATATTGTCTCACTTGAGAGAGAGGTCATCTCTTCCGGTTGCAGGAATTGAGTCTTGCTTGACCGCAAAGCTGGGTTTGAGAGAGAAAAAGATTCTCTCTCCTTTGATCGGACAGATGCAATGAAAAACTCAAGACCCTTAAACGTGAATCTCGCGAGCCACCCGCTGCGCAACAGGAAATTTTTTTTCTTGGTGTTTTCAGTCCTTCTGGTGTTGCTCCTGGTCACGTCTTTTTTTGCAGGAAAGATCTTCATCCGATACAGGTCTGAGGCTCAACACGCAAAGGCTTCCATAAGACAGACCGAAAGAATGATCAGAGATACTCAGAGAGAAGAGAAGGGGCTCACTTCAAAAATTAATGAGGCGGTCAAAAAAGACAAAAGTCATATTGATTTGGTGAACAGTATTATTCTGAAGAAAAGTTTCTCCTGGATCGAGTTTTTTGCAGATTTGGAGAAATCTCTTCCCGACTCCTCTTATATCGTTTCACTTGCACCGACACTCTCGGATGATTCAGATTTGCGGTTGAGGCTAAGAGTGGCCTGCCTTAGCGTGAACGACCTGCTTAAATTCATTGATAATCTTGTGGCTCTGGAATTCAGCAAGATTCAAATAGAGGGGGAAACCCAGAATGATAGAGGATTACTGATATCGGAGATTTCCGTAAGCTATGAGAGAACTTTTTAACCGATTAGAAGAAAACGAGAAAAAAGTGCTCCGTGTTTTGAGTGTTTTGCTCGGGATCTCTGTGCTTTTTCTCCTTTTAATGTCATTCCCCCAGAGGGGGAGCTCCGTAAGGAACCTTTCCCGGCTGGAAAGAAAACAAGGAGAATACCAGCATTTCAACGGAATAACACAGGAAAAGGCACAGGAATGGCGGCTCTGGCAGGGGGCTTATCGCGACATAAATGAACTGAAAAAGAGCCATTTTTACAGCGGAGTTGATGCGGTGAAACAGATGAGGATTGACATTCAGCGCATCTTGACTCAAGCCCGGATTCCCTCTTCCCAAAAAAAATACAACTATACGGAATATACAAAAGAAAAAATCAACAAGATGAGTTTGAGCTTCAACGTGAGAGGAACATACCAATCCTTGAAAAAATTCATCCAAGCGGTCGAGGAATTCCCGAAATTTTTAATCGTGGAGAAGATAGATTTCTTAGACATTGACGCGGCGGGCGGTGTTCTCGAATTGAAAATTGTCCTGGCAGGCTATTATGAAATTTAATCCAAAGAAAGCGTTTGTTTTCATCTGTTTCATGAGTCTCACGGTCGCTCTCTGTGCGGGACAAGAAAAATCTCAAAAGAAAGAAGCATCAGAGGAGACGGGAAGTCTTATCAGGAAAGAATTGTTGATAAAGCCCAAACACAAGCTGCAGCCGCCTCGAAGAAACATCTTTACTCTTCGGAGGAACAGGAGTGAGTCGGCAGGAATCGTTCCGGTGAATCCTCGACAGAATCCGCAGGAAATCGCGGAAGCCGCTCGGGAAGAATCGTCTGCGGTTCTGTTGAATCTCCGTTACATCGGACATATCAGATCCGACGGGAATATTGTGGCTCTGATAATTTTTGAAGACACGGCTTTTGCAGTCGAAAAAGGAGAAATCATCAGCGAAGGGATTCAGGTCGGAGCAATTCATCCCACGTTCATAGAGATAATCGGTCCGGATTCTGTCAAGAGAAAATATACTTTAGAAGGAGAAGGAGAGTGAGGAAGATAACGATTTTAATAACAGTGGCGTTGGCCCTCTGGGGATGCGCGACATTCAACCGAAGTTACGATCTCGGAAATAAAGCGGCTATCAACAAGGATTGGGACGAAGCCATCCGGCATTATGAACAAGCCCTCATGCAGGATCCCAAGGAACACGTCTACGAACTGACCTTGCTTCGGGCAAAGCTCGCGGCGAGTTATGAACATCTCAATAAAGCGAGAGAGTATGCTTCCCGCGGAAGAAAGGAAGAAGCGCTCGCCGAGTATGAAAAAGCTCTTTCGTACGGCCAGTTAGGCCAGGATGTGGTTGAGGAAGCGCGAAGGCTTGCAGAGAAAGAGGTCAAACAGGAAAAGCCAGAGGAAGTCAGGATAGAGTACCCGGTCCAGCTGAAAGTCGGCGACGAGAAGATTGTGTTGAGGTTTCCGGTTGAAGTCAGTATTCGTTCAATATTTCAGGCCCTGGGAAAGCATGCCCGGATCAACATCATATTCGATGAGCAGTTCAGGGATATTCCATTCTCTATCGACCTGGTGGATATGAGTTTCGAGCAGGCTCTCAACTCTCTCTGCTTGGCTTCCAAAAATTTTTACAGGATAATCGATGAACGGACCTTGATTGTGGCTCCCGACCTGCCCCAGAAAAGAGCCCAGTACGAGCTGACCGCCATAAAGACTTTTTATCTCTCCAACGTCTCCGTTGAGGAACTCCGTGCGACACTTCTGCAGATTCTCCGCACTTCCACAAGGCAGCCTATTCTCATCGTGGATAAAAATTTGAACTCGATCACGATTCGGGAAGCGCCGGAAGTCCTGGAGTTAGCGGAAAAAATTATCCGGCTCTGGGATAAACCCAAAGGAGAGGTTATCATTGATCTGGAGATCATGGAGGTCTCACGAGGAAGGCTCCAGGAGCTGGGCGTATTGTTGGAACAGGCTCTTGTCGGGTTGAGATACGTCGGCGCGGAGGGCTCAGAAGAGGGCTGGATGGGCCTGCAAGATATCGACTTCACAAACCCCGAACACTATGAAATCGCTCTTCCCGCTGCGGCTGTGAAATTTTTGGAAGCAGATGGGGACACCAAGATCATTTCACAGCCGCGACTCCGTGGTCTGGATGGGGAAGACATGACATACCTGGTTGGAGATAAAGTGCCGATACCCAGGACGACCTTTACTCCTATCGCTGCGGGAGGAATCAGTCAGCAGCCAGTCACCAATTTTACCTATGAAGATGTGGGCATCGATGTCAAGATCACGCCCAGGATCCATTTTGAGGGAGAAGTCACTCTGGAGCTGGAAATAAAAGTCAAATCCATCGGTGGAGAGGGATTTGCCAACATCCCGATTATTGCCACCAGGGAAGTGAAGAATGTGATCCGGCTGAAGGACGGCGAGACGAACCTTCTTGCCGGACTGCTCAAAGATGAAGAAAGGACCATTAAAACCGGGATTATCGGGCTTAAGAACATCCCTCTTCTGGGAGGCCTTTTTTCGAGCACAGAAATAACCGTCCAGCAAACAGATGTGATCATGACCATCACTCCCCGCATAATCCGCACTCTCCCTGTGACCGAGGAAGATATGAAGCCTCTCTGGGTGGGATTGGAGGGGATCACTCCCTCCGAAGCCAGAGCGAGGAGGACGCCTGAAGAAGAACTCCGGGAGCAGAGGATGAGAGCCAGGGCAGAGGCCGAAACGACAGCGGCAAGAGGGGATCAGAACCTTGTGCAGTTGAGCCCGCCCAATTTTGAAGCCCGCCAGAACCGGATTATCAGAATCAACACAAACTTGAGGATTCAGGAGGAAGTCGGTAACCTCTCTCTCAACATCAATTATGATCCTTCAGTCATCCAGTTGAAAGAAGTCGTCCGGAGAGAATTTATCAACCGCCTTGGCGAGAACGCTCCTTTTTTTGAGAATATCGATAATTCCTCCGGAACGTGCACCATCGGATTTTCAAGCCCCGAAATGGGAAAAGGCTTGAGAGGGACTGGAACCTTGGCTGTGCTCGTTTTTGAGCCTGTGGAGAAGGGAGAATCCACTATCACTGTCACTCAGGTTTCAGCAAACAGCCCCACAGGTGAAAGTGTCGAGTTCACGACTCGTGAGAGTCGAGTTGTCGTGAGATGAGAATCCTCGGTCTGACCTGATTGGGAAAGACAAAACCAGACTCGATTCAAGTTCAGAGACCTTCATCCGGATAGAGCCCTTCTGGTTTGATTGAAGCCAGATCGATCTGCCTTCCATCGAACTCCCCATTGACTTCATGATTGTTTAGTGCTAAAAATATCTGTCTATAGAGAATTGATTTCCATGTGAATGGAGGCGCCAATGCCGGCAAAAAAAACTACAAAAAAAGCAGCCCCGAAGAGAACAGCGAAAAAGACAACCAGAAAACCAGCTGCGAAGAAAACCAAAAAAGCGGCCCCGAAAAGAAAAGTCGCGGCCAAGGCCAAAAAAGGCTCGGCTTATGAATGCCACGTCTGTGGATTGAGGGTAGTGGTCGATCAAGTCTGCGGATGCGTGGAAGAACACGCGTTGATCTGCTGCATGAAGCCTATGAAGAAGAAGGCAAAATAGGAATAATCTAGAAAAAAGTATTATTACAGGATTCAGCAATATCCAGGAATAAAGACAGAAGCCGCATTCTCATTTCCTGAATTTTTTCGCTCATGCTTTAGTCCCAGGAATTTGACAGTTCATTTATCCGCGATCACAGGAAGTCCCACAGTTCACGAGCAGAAGGTGCGCCTTCACGGTTCAGAGATTGCAATATATTTTGTAACCATTACAATGAAGAAGAGGAATATGAACGGATTGAGATTTCTCGTGAAGCCATGAAGAATAAAGGAAAAAAAATAGCGGACATCTCTGTGATGATCGCCGGCAAAGCCGGGGATGGCGTGCTGTTCACGGGGAATGTTTTGGCAAAGATTCTGAAGAGACAGGGATGGTGGGTGGCCACATACAGGGATTTTCCTTCCAATATAAGAGGAGAACCGATGAATTATACGATTCGAGCGAGCTTGAAGAAGATCTACGGCCAAGCCGATGATATCGATGTGTTCATGGCATTTGATTGCGGAGCGATCATCGAGCATGCGGACAGAATGACGAAGCGAGGGATCCTTCTCTGTGATGGACTGGGTTTGGCTCCCATGTCTCCTTCTCGGATTGACGGGAGGACGTATCATATTTTCCCACTCCGAAAGCTGGCGCATGAAAACTTTCAGAGCGAGCTGTATAAAAACATGATCGCTCTCGGGGCATTGAGCTATATTCTGGAGCTTGATTTCCAGGTCATCGAAAGAATCATCTCCGAGACTTTTTTGAAGCGGAAAGGAAAGAAGATCGTTCAAAAAAATATTCGTGCCGTTCGATTGGGATGCCAGCAGGCAAAAAAAATGATTGAACAGGAGGAGCTCCATCCGCTCGTCAAAAAGAAGGATGCGGAAAGGCTTCTTCTTTCCGGGGATGAAGCGATTGCCATGGGATCGCTGGCTGCGGGATGTCGATATTTTGCGGCCTATCCGATCTGTCCGGCCACAGAGATATGGCAGTGGCTGGCTGTAGTCCTGCCGGAGTATAACGGGCTCGTGGTCCAGACCGAAGACGAGTTGGCTGCGTTCAACATGGCCCTCGGAGCTTCTTACGCCGGAGCGCGGGCCATGACATCAACCTCCGGTCCTGGAGCCTCTTTGATGATGGAAGCCTTTTCTCTCGCCGGGATGGCCGAAATACCAGTTGTCGTGGCACATGTCCAGAGAGTCGGTCCGAGCACAGGAATGCCCACAAAAACAGAACAGTCAGACTTGGACCAGTGGATTTACGGCTCCCATGGTGAATTTCCGCGCATCGTTCTCTCTCCGGGGACCATAGAGGAATGCTTCGAGTTCTCTGTTAAAGCTTTTAACCTGGCCGAAAAATTCCAGTGTCCGGTGGTTCTTCTCACAGAGCAGGATTACGGGCAGAATTTGCGGACAGTGAAAAAATTCGAATTGACCAAGATCAAGATCGATAGAGGAAAGTTGCTCAGTCAGTCGGAACTCGCTCGAATAAAGAATTACAGAAGATACAGATTCACGACTGACGGGATCTCTCCCCGGGCGCTTCCGGGAATGAAAAATGGGCTACATATGGTCGAAAGCAACGAACATGATCAAAATGGATACCGGGATGAAGATCCCGAAAATAGAATCCGGATGATGCAGAAAAGGATGAAAAAACTCGAGAATGCCGACAAAGATTTGATTCCTCCCAAAGTATGGGGAGTTAGAGAATCTGAGTTCGGAATCATCGGTTTCGGGTCGACGTTTGGTCCGATCCAGGAAGCGATGACGCAGCTCAATGATAAAGGAATCAGGGCCAAATACATGCAGATCAGAACCCTCTGGCCGTTTCCTCGGAAGAGAGTCGAAGAATTCCTGGGTTCGTTAAAAAAAGTTTTTGTTGTCGAGAATAATTTTTCCGGAAAGCTGGCACGGTTGATCCGAAGCCAGGTCTATAGGCCCATCCGAATGAAGAATATCGTGAAGTATTCAAGCCAGGCCTTCAGGCCTCGAGAGATATCCTCACAGATTCAGAAGGCGGCTCGATGAAAAAGGAGAAAGATTTCCATCTGAGCGATCCCACTTGGTGCGCCGGTTGCGGGATTTATGGGATTTTTGCGTCTCTGAAAAAAACCGCTGTTGCACTGAACCTCGACCCTGAAGGATTGGTCCTCGTGACAGGAATAGGCTGCCACGGGAGGCTGAATAATCATTTCAAATCTTACGGTTTTCATGCACTCCATGGCAGGGCCCTTCCCGTGGCTCAGGGAACCAAACTGTCCAATCCCTCTCTGTCAGTGGTGGCGATTAGCGGAGACGGCGATGCCTACTCCATCGGAGTGGGACATTTCATTCATGCCCTGAGAAGGAATATCGATATGACCTATTTGGTGGTGGACAACAGACTCTACGCGTTGACTCAGGGACAATCCTCTCCCACGACTCAGCAAGGATTCGTTTCCAAATCAGCTCCCTATGGGACCAAGGAGCATCCTCTTGACGGCCCTCGACTGGCTCTGGCTTCAGGCGGAACTTTTATTGCCCGGGGCTTCTCAGGAAATCCAAAGCAGCTCGCCTCCTTGATCGCAAACGGAATAACGCACAAAGGTTTTTCCTTTATTGAAGTTTTGAGCCCGTGTGTGACGCACAATAAAGTCAACACCTCGCACTGGTTCAGAGAGAATATTATTCAAGTCGATGAAGACTCGAAGTATGATCCGAAAAACAGAACGCAAGCGCAGGTCAAACTGGCCTCAGGAGGGAAAATTCCAGTGGGTTTGATCTATGTGGATGACAGGCCTTCTTATGAAGATTTCGTTTTGCCCCAAAAAAATAGTCCGCTTGTTTGGAATGACCTGAATCCCGATATCGGAAAACTTGAAGGAATCATGGAAAAATTTCAATGATATAATAGAATAGGAGAATTCACTGAAAGGAGAATGATTCATGAAAGATAAAGTTGAGAAATCACTCGACAAGATTCGTCCCGCTCTTCAGGCTGATGGAGGAGATGTGGAGTTGATAGAGGTGAAAGAAGGCGTGGTGAAGGTGAAGTTGACAGGGGCTTGCGGCGGATGCCCGATGTCCCAGATGACTTTGAAGATGGGGATTGAACGGCATCTCAAGAAGGAAATCCCTGAGATCCAGGAAGTCGTGGCTGTCTGATTGAGAGGAAAAATGAACAGAGGCCCAGTCAGTTGTCTTGACGTGTCTACCAGGAAATGAAGAGAAGGTCATAATGAAAAAAGTATATCTGGACCATATTGCTTCAACACCTCTTCATCCAGAGGTGTTCGAGGCGATGGTTCCCCATTTGAAGGAAAATTTTGGCAATCCTCAGAGTCTTCATTCTGTCGGTCAGGAAGCCCTCAACGTTGTGGAAGACGCAAGAGAAAAAGTGGCTCAACTCATTCACGCGAAGCCCTCAGAGGTCTACTTCACGTCCAGCGGTTCAGAATCCAACAATTTTGCGCTCAAAGGGCTTGCGCATGCCCAGAAGAGCCAGGGAAACCATATCGTTCTTTCCGCAGTCGAGCATCAATCCATTCTTCATCCGGCCAAGAGCCTTGAAAAGCTCGGATTCCGCACGAGTCTCGTTCCTGTGGATAAATTTGGGATGGTGGACCCGAAAGACGTCCAGAAAGCCCTCACCAAAGAGACAGTACTCGTTTCTGTGATGATGGCCAACAGCGAAGTGGGGACTGTCCAGCCAGTTGAGGAAATTGCCGAAACTTGCCGCACACGTGATGTCCTTTTTCACACAGACGCGGTCGCAGCTGTGGGAAATATCCCGGTCGATGTATCCGCTCTTGGAGTCGATGCTTTGAGTTTGGCCGGGAATCAGTTCTACGGGCCCAAGGGGAGTGCGGCGTTGTTCGTGAAAAAGGGAACACGGATTCTTCCCTTTATCGAAGGGGGCATTCAGGAAGGAGGACGAAGGGCCGGAACCGAGGACGTGGCGGCTATAGCCGGGCTGGGCAAGGCCGCTGAGATAGCGATGAGAGATATGGAAAAGCGCGCGGCAGCGGAACGGCCGTTGAGAGACAGGCTTATCCAGGAATTTCCTGAGCGAGTGGACCATGTGTTCCTCACCGGTCATCCGGAAAAAAGGCTTCCGTATCATGCCAGTTTCTGTATCGAGTTTATAGAAGGGGAAGCGATGCTGCTCAACCTGGATATGCAGGGGATATCCGCCTCCAGCGGTTCGGCATGCACGTCCAAAGCGCTGAAGGCATCTCATGTGCTTTTGGCCATGGGGATCGACCATGCCCTGGCCCAGGGTTCACTGGTTTTCAGCTTGATCGAAGGGACGACGACTCAAGATATCGATTATCTTTTTGAAGTCTTTCCGCCTGTCATAGAGAGACTGAGGAAGATGTCTCCTTTGTACACCCAATATTTGGAGGAAAAAGAAAAATGATATACAGCGAAAAAGTCATGGAGCATTTTCAGAATCCGCGGAATGTGGGAGTGATCAAGGACGCGGACGGAGTCGGGCAGGTGGGCAATCCCGTCTGCGGCGACATGATGAGCTTCTACATCAAAGTCAAGGACAACCACATCGAGGATGTCAAGTTTCAGACATTCGGCTGCGGAGCCGCGATTGCCGTTTCCAGCATGGTGAGTGAAATGGCGATCGGAAAAACCATAGAAGAGGCCCTGAAGATCACGAACAAGAGCGTCGCGGAAGAGTTGGGCGGTTTGCCCAAGAACAAGCTTCATTGTTCGAACCTGGGAGCAGATGCCCTCCACAAAGCCATCGAAGATTATCAGGAAAAACAAAAGGGCGTTCCTAAAGAGAAGGAGAAAGAAATGTCAGGAAAGAAACCAGACGAGGGTGAGGAGTGCTGCTGTCCCTACTGTGAGGGTCCGCTTGGAGATTTAGGGGATTTTTGCAGCGCGTGCAATCTTGAGCTCGAGGACTGCCCGGAATGCGGAAAGGCCAAGAAAAAAGGAGCGAAGGACTGCCCTCACTGCGGCGCCACAAAGCCAAGAGTTTGAGAGCACTCAGAGATTCAGGTTGAATTGACCTGTATACAGATTTTGCGGAGGCTGAGAGGTGATGAAAGCTGATGTGAAACTGGACTGCTTTGGACTGCTCTGTCCTGTGCCTATCATCCAGACTGCGCAGAAAATCAAGGAGATGAAAATCGGCGAAATCCTGGAAGTCGCATCAACAGATCAAGGGATCAAAGAGGATATGCCTTCCTGGTGCAGACAAACTGGACAGGAGTTTTTAGGATTAGAGGAAGAGGACGAGATCATACGCGTGTACATCAAGAAGCGAAAGGACTGAACAGGAAGATGCTGAGAATATCGGTCAGAAAGTAGGTGGTCGATAAGAAAAATGAAAAAAACAGAAATGAAGGACAGGATTCAGAGACTCAAAAAAGAGAAGAACGCTGTCATTCTCGTTCACAATTATCAAGTCGGAGATGTTCAGGACATCGGGGATTATATAGGAGATTCGCTCGGATTGAGCCAGCAGGCCGCTCGTGTGAAGGAAAATGTCATCGTCTTCTGTGGGGTTCACTTCATGGCAGAGACGGCTGCGATCCTGGCTCCAGAGAAAACAGTCCTCATGCCTGAGATCAAAGCGGGATGTCCGATGGCGGATATGATCACGGCAGAAGAGCTTCGTGAATGGAAACGGAAATACCCAGGAAGAAAGGTCGTCTGCTACGTCAATACCTCGGCGGCAGTCAAGGCCGAATGTGATGTTTGCTGCACATCTTCGAACGCCGTTAATGTTGTGAATTCCGTTGAGGGGAAGGAAATTCTTTTTGCTCCGGATAAGAATCTCGGGGCGTATGTGGCCCGCCAGACTCCTAAAAAGATCATTTCCTGGGATGGATACTGTTATGTTCACAACTTCATTCACGTCAAGCATATCAAGAAAAAAAAGTCGCTCTATCCTGGGGCAGAAGTCTGGGTACACCCGGAATGCCGGCCGGAGGTCATTGATATCGCGGACAAAGTTCTGTCCACAGGGGGAATGGTGAAGGAGGCCCGCATGACTGACAAAAAAGACGTCATCATCGGGACTGAGACGGGAATCATCTACCGGCTGAAAAAAGAGAATCCGACCAAGAATTTCTATCCTGCAAGAGACCAGTCTTTCTGTTCGAACATGAAGAAAACGGATTTAAAGAAAGTCTGGCGGTCTTTGGAGGATATGGTCCATAAAGTCGAAGTTCCTCCGGAAATAAGCCGGAGGGCAAGAGGAGCCATAGAGAAAATGGTCGCACTCTAAGGAGGAAAAAAATGAAAGAAAAAAGCGAAGAAAATTTAAAAAATGCTTTTGCAGGCGAGAGCCAGGCACACATGAAGTATATGGCTTTTGCGGATAAGGCGGAAAAGGAGAATCTTCCGAATATCGCCCGGCTGTTTCGAGCCAATAGCTTTGCGGAACAGATTCATGCCACCAATCATCTCAGGACCCTGTCCGGTATCGGGAAGACCTCTGAAAACCTTAAGGAAGCGATCGAAGGCGAAACCTATGAGGTAGAACAAATGTACCCGTCTTTCATCAGCACGGCTCAAGAAGAGCAGGAGAAGGGGGCAGAAACAGCGAACCAATGGGCTTTGGAGGCCGAAAAGGTCCATGCAGGGCTTTACCAGAAAGCCAAAGCCGCCGTTGATAACGGACAGGACATGGAGTTTATGCCTCTCCATGTGTGTCAGGTGTGCGGATTCACAGTCGAGGGTGAAGCCCCGGAAAAATGTCCGGTGTGCGGCTCTCCGAAAGATAAATTCTCAAGATTTTAAAATAAGAAATGAGGGAACGTCCCCGTAAGAGACAAAGATGAAATTAGATCCCAAACTTCAACCGTATGAGATCCTGGCTGTGGCCGTCCGTTCTGAGGTGGATGCGGCGGATTTCTATTCCCGACTGTTGGGGAGGATCAAGAATGCGCTTTTGAGACAGAAGCTCAAGTTCTTGATCTTCGAAGAAAAAAAACACCGCCAAATACTCGAAAGGCTTTTTTCGCAAAGATTCCCTGACAAAGACCTCAAACTCCCCAAAAAATCCTTCCTCCCTCCGATCAAAGCGGCACTGAATGACAAAGCCTCTGTACTGGACCTCTTTAAAGCCGCGCTTCAGATTGAAAAAACCAGTGAGCAGTTCTATAAGGAAGCAGGCGAGAAGGCTGGGGAGGGGAGCAGCCAGAAGATATTGGCCTATTTAAGCCGGGTGGAGAGGAGTCATTATTTCATGGTCAAGTCAGAGATCGACCTTCTGGAGAAGTTTCCCGATTACTATGATGTCGAAGCTTTTCATTTTGGTCATGACATGGTGCATCTCGGACCTTGAGCCCGAAATTCACGCCTCACTCTGAAAACGGTCAAACAGCCGGGACACAAGACAGGGTCGACCTCTTCTTCTTTTCTATTTATTGAGGTTTTGTATATAATCATAGAGCAGTCATAAATATCGAAGTCCCAAGGTACCACTTTTGATGAACTGAAATCTCATTTTTTAGGAATCAGAGATTGCACCATGGGGAACGACCCCATACTATAAAGAGAAAAAGTGATCAGAAGACCGTCCCTTGAATAAGGAGGAAACGAAAAAGTGGCTCGCTTGCCGAAGAAAATCCGGAAGAGAGATAATTCTCTGGTTGGCTTTGACAAACAGAAAATAGAGAGAGCCATATTCCGGGCGGCTCTCGAAGCTCTCGCCGATGAAAAGAAGGCGGTTCATACTGCCTCCGTTTCCACAGAGAGAGTCCTGGAAAAGGTGAAGGCGGTTTTCAAAGATAAGATCCCAACTGTTGAAGAGATCCAGGATATCGTGGAAGAGGTGTTGATGCAGGAAGGTTTCAGATCTGTAGCCCGAAGCTACATCCTCTACCGTGAGGAACACACAGACATTAGACAGGTCAAGGTCATTTATGGCGTCAGGGACGACCTGAAACTCCCTTTGAATACTCTTCTTGTCCTCAAAAAACGCTACCTGTTGAAGGATGACGAGAAGAACGTTATCGAGACACCCAGAGAGCTTTTCCGTCGAATTGCGGGAAGCGTCAGTGAAGGTGAAGCGAATTTCAAATCCAGGCGAAAAAAAGATGAGGTCGAAGAAAAATTTTTCCGGATGATGACCAGCTTTGAATTTATGCCCAATTCGCCCACGCTGATGAATGCCGGGACCTCACTCGGGCAGCTGTCTGCCTGTTTTGTGCTTCCGGTTGAAGATTCCATAGAAGGAATCTTCGGAGCTTTGAAGAATATGGCCAAGATCCATCAGACCGGCGGGGGAACGGGTTTTGATTTTTCCCGGTTGAGGCCGAGGGGAGACCTGGTATCTTCCACGAAGGGGGAGGCTTCCGGCCCTGTTTCTTTCATGAGTATTTTTAACCAGGCTACCGGAGTCATTGTTCAGGGAGGCCGAAGACGTGGAGCCAACATGGGCATCCTGCGCTGTGACCATCCGGATGTCGTGGATTTTATCGAGGCCAAGATAGAGGAGGGAGCGTTTTCCAATTTTAACCTTTCCGTGGGCGTTACTGATAAACTTATGGACGCTGTCAGACGCAACAGCAAGTTTGACCTGATCAATCCCCGGACAAAAAAGACAGTCAAATCCATCAAGGCGAGAGTCCTGTTTGACCTGATCGTCTACTCCACCTGGCGAACAGGAGACCCCGGGCTGATTTTTCTGGATGAGATCAACCGCCGGAATCCGACTCCTCGGCTCGGCCGGATAGAAGCGACGAATCCGTGTGGAGAAATTCCTCTCCTGCCCAACGAGAGCTGCAACCTGGCATCGGTCAATCTTTCCAAGTTTGTGAGGAACGGATCTATGGAATGGGACAGGCTGGAAGAGGCTATCGAGTGGGGTGTTCGCTTTTTGGATGATGTGATAGAAGTCAACTCCTATCCTCTTCCTCAGATTCGGGAAATGACCTTTGCCAACCGCAAGGTCGGCCTGGGTGTGATGGGCTTTGCAGATATGCTGATCAAGTTGGGGATTCCTTATACTGAAGAGGGTGCGGTCCGGATGGCGTTGAAGGTCATGAAGTTTGTTCGCGACGCCTCCCGGAAGGCTTCCCATGTTCTGGCTCGAGAGAGAGGCGTATTTCCCAATCATAAAGAGTCCATCTATCCGAAGAAGAACATGAGGATGCGCAATGCCACAGTGAACACAGTGGCTCCGACCGGAACCATTAGCATCATAGCGGGCTGTTCCAGCGGGATCGAGCCTCTATTCGCCCTCAGCTTTGTGCGCAACGTTCTCTCCGGGAGTAAACTGTATGAGGTGCACTCCCTTTTCGAACAGGAACTCCGGATGAGAAGTTTGTATTCGAAAGAGCTTCTGGCTGAGGTCGGAAAGGTGGGATCGATTCAGAATATCCAACAGCTCCCTGCAGATATTCGAAAAGTCTTTGTCACCGCCTTCGATGTTCCTCCTGAACACCATCTGCGCATTCAAGCCGCTTTTCAGAGATACACAGACAATTCTGTTTCCAAGACCATCAATTTGCCTTTTGACTCCACTGTGGAGGATGTGCGCAAGATTTATATGTTGGCCCATGAGCTCAAATGTAAAGGGATCACGATATACCGTTACGACACAAAGAAGGACCAGGTGCTGACTTTTGATTCAAGGATCGGAGAAGAGCGGGAAGAACTTCTGGATTTTATCATGGCCGGCTCCGAATATGCGGGAGGATGCCATTCGGGGATGTGCCCGTTTTGAAACGAAACAGAGAGATGAAAAGCGCCAAACAGAGAATCGGGGAAATCATTGATATTTTATACACAACGTATCCCCAAAGCCGGACCGCTCTGAGGTTTGAAACCCCTCATCAGATTCTTGTGGCCACCATTCTCTCTGCGCAGTGCACCGATGAAAGAGTCAACCAGATCACTCCATCTCTGTTCCGAAAGTATCCGACTCCCCATGATTTTGCTGCGGCAGACCCAAAGGTCCTAGAAGAGGAAATTAAATCCACCGGATTTTTCAGGAATAAAACGAAGAGCATCATCGGAGCCTCCAAAAAGATCGTCGAGGATTTTAACGGAAGGGTCCCGGATAATATGGAAGACCTCCTGACTCTTCCGGGAGTGGCCAGGAAGACGGCTAATATCGTCCTCTCCAGCGGATTTAAAAAGGCGGAAGGCATTGCCGTGGATACTCATGTGAAACGTCTGTCTCAGAGACTGGGATTGAGCAAGGAAAATGTTCCCGATAAAATTGAGCAAGACCTGATGGCGATCGTCCCCAAAGAACACTGGATCGATTTCAATTATATGCTCGTCCTCCACGGCCGCCAAATCTGCGCATCCCGAAAGCCGCGCTGCCCGGAATGTCCGTTGAGGCGACTCTGCCCTTCAGGGAGCGAGTTTTATCCGGAGAGCGAGCTGCATGTTCATGAAAAAGTCAGATGATCAAAGAAGCCATGCTCTACCGCACTCTTTCGGGGGAGAAGGTCTCCTGTTTTCTCTGTGCTCATCTGTGTCAGATCGTGGACTCCAAATATGGATTTTGCGGTGTCCGGCAGAATAAAGAGGGAAAACTTTACACGCATGTTTATGGAGAAGTGATCGCGGCTCATGTCGATCCGATTGAAAAAAAACCTCTCTATCATTTTTTGCCAGGAACAACATCCTTCTCCATCGCGACCATCGGATGCAATTTCCGCTGCCCGTTCTGCCAGAACTGGTCAATCTCTCAATCCGACAAAAGGAAAGATAGCGGAATCTCCGGTCACACGCTGCTCCCTGAGGATGTGATCTCCGCAGCCGAGAAACACGGCTGCCGCAGTGTTTCTTACACGTATACGGAGCCTACGATTTTCTACGAGTATGCGTACGACACGGCTCGGCTCGCCGCACAAAAGGGTCTGGCCAACATCTTCGTGACGAACGGCTACATGACCGCTGAAGCCCTGGAAACATTTCACCCCCATTTGAATGCCTGCAATGTGGATTTGAAATCTTTCCGCGAGGAGTTTTATAAGGAGATGTGTCAAGGGCATCTTCAGCCTGTCCTGGATTCAATCCGCCAGATGAAAAAGATGAACATCTGGGTGGAAGTCACCACGCTCGTTGTCCCCGGCCAGAATGACAGTATCGAAGAACTTCGGAGCATGGCCCGATTCATTGCCGAGACAGACCCGGATATTCCCTGGCATCTCAGCCGGTTTCATCCCGATTATCAATTCACCGATGCTCCGGCGACTCCCGTCGAAGTCCTGCATAAAGCGCGTTCTATCGGTGAAGAAGAAGGGCTTCGCTATGTGTACATCGGGAATGTCTACGGGGAGTCGGAAAGCACCCGATGCCCGTCTTGTGGAAAAATCCTCATCCGGAGAGATGGATTCCATGTTACGGATAACAAAGTGAAGGATTCTGCATGTTCCTTCTGCGGAAACACAATTGGCGGACGTTTCGAGTGGAACTTAAGGCCAGAATAGAACATCCGGGATGTCCGGAGGGATAGAATGAGAGGTTGCGCACCGGTCCTAGACCTTGATCAGTTAACAGCGGCGGCCAGAACATTGAGATATAATCTGATGAATAGAACGCGTGAAGACACAGAGGAAGGTTAGGGATGGAAAGATACAGGTTTCTTGAACACACCGCCGATGCCAAATTCCAGGCTTTTGGAGAGACGCTCGAAGAGGCTTTTGGCAATGCGGCTCTGGCCACAGCGTTTTTGATGTGGGACTGGCAGAAAATTCGTCCCGAAGTAGAGCATGAAGTTGAAGTGAAAGGGAAAGACCTCAAGCAGTTGCTTTCCAACTTTCTTGAGGAGATCATCTATCTGCTGGATTCAAGATCGTTCCTGTTGAACTCTCCGGATCACATCAAGATCGATAAAGCCGAAAGTGTGTACAGATTGAAGGCTCTCTTCCGAGGGGATAATTACTCTGAAAGATACAAAATCTATGGAGATGTGAAAGCCATAACCTACAATGAAATGGAGATCAAAAGCAATGACCATTTCATGATTCAGGTCGTGGTCGATGTTTGAGGTGTCCGAATGAACTTAAAAAGGATTAATGATTACACCTGGGAAATCTCCAAATCCGGGGACATGAGGGTCCCCACAGTGATCTACACATCTTCGAAGCTTCTCGAAGGTGTGAAGCGCGATCGAACTCTTCAGCAGGCCCGAAATGTGGCCTGCCTGCCAGGGATCCTGAAAACGGCTTATGTGATGCCCGACGCTCATCAGGGGTACGGTTTTCCGATCGGGGGAGTGGCCGCTTTTGACCTGGAAAAAGGGATCATCTCTCCTGGAGGAGTCGGCTATGATATCAACTGCGGAGTACGGCTGCTGAAGACAGACTACACGGAAGAAGATATCCATGAAAAAAGAAAGCCGCTTTTGGCCGAGATTTTCAAGGAGGTTCCGGCCGGTGTGGGCAAAGGAGGAATCACCCGTTTGAACCGGAATGTTCTGTTGGAGGTCTGTGTCAAAGGCGCGGAATGGGCCGTGGAAAACGGATATGGCAGGGATGAGGATTTGAAGCGCACAGAAGAGAACGGGAGGATGAGGGAAGCGGACCCCGGCCATCTCTCTCCGCGTGCCATAGAGCGCGGGATCCCCCAGTTAGGGACATTGGGAGCCGGAAATCATTTTCTCGAGATCCAGAAAGTCATCGAGATCTTTGATCAGGATGTGGCGAAGGTGTTCGGGATCCGTTCAACAGGCCAGATCTTGGTGATGATCCACTGCGGAAGTCGGGGGCTGGGTCATCAGGTGGCCTCTGATTTTATCCGGTTGATGGAGAATAAGATCGGCAGCCGGGGATTGCCTGATAGAGAGCTGATCAATGCACCCGTCCGTTCTTCACTGGGTCAGCAGTACTATAAATCCATGAGCGCGGCGGTCAATTATGCTTTTGCCAACCGCCAGATGATCGCCCATTGGGTGCGGAATGTTTTTAAGAAAGTCATCGGAAGTGCGGAAGGGATGGACCAGGTCTATGATGTCTGTCACAACGTGGCGAAGATCGAGAAGCACAGCATTGATGGCCGGCCCAAAGATGTGTGTGTGCACCGGAAAGGGGCCACACGAAGTTTTGGCCCCGGCCGGGAAGAGATTCCCGAAGTCTACCGTTCCGTGGGGCAGCCGATCATCATTCCCGGAAGCATGGGAACGGCTTCTTACATCCTCGTCGGGACGCGAGAAGCCGAACAGTTGAGTTTTGGTTCAACGGCCCACGGTGCGGGAAGGGTGATGTCCAGGCACGAAGCGATCCGCCGTTTCAGGGGAGAAAAGATCAAGCAGGATTTGGAGAGCCGGGGGATCGAGCTCCAATCCACAAGCTGGAAAGGAGTGGCGGAAGAGGCTTCTCAGGCCTACAAGGATGTGGATGAGGTCGTCAATGTTTCCCACAAGGTGGGCATCGGGAAGCTCGTCGCCAAAGTTGTCCCTGTCGGCGTGATGAAGGGCTGATCTATGTGATGACCTTGTCGATCTCTTTTTCCGCGTAATCCTCGAAATCCTGAGCCAGCGCGTATTCACTCTTGAGCATCACGTAATGGCTGTGTTCGACCGTGCTCAGGTACTCGAGGACCTTTTTCTGAGCCTCGTCCATCCTTTTGGCTAACTCGGCGTAAAAATTCTCAGCAGATTTCTCCGACTCCATCGCCTGGAACATGATATCGGCTAGAGAAGAGGAGGCGCTGATGTCGATCGCGGGAAGCAGATCTTCGTCCACTTTATCCGGGAGCTGGATTTCCTCGTCCGGATGCTGTGCCGCATAAAGCTTTTCAAGGATTTCACGGTGTTTGTTTTCTTCGAAAGCCAACCACTGGAATTTTTCCTTGAGCAGGGGATTGGACAGCCTGCGGCCTATGTCCGAGTAGGTTTGATTCGCGTCTATCTCTGCTTTGACCGCCATGGCCAAAAGTTCCTTGGACGGGGCTGAGGATACATCTAACATTTTTTATCTCCTTGCGGTGAATGATTTCGGTGTCAATCCACTCACGCCGTTTTTTTAAGCGCTTTAAAAGTCTTCGGCTTTTTCTGGACATTCTATTGTAATAGGGATGAGCAGAAATGAAAAGAGGAAAGTGGAAGCATCTTCGCTTCTTTTATGATATGCTGTTTTTGGAAAATCCCTTCGCTCCCTTCAGATTTTTCACGCCACTCCCTCAACAACCTTATTTGCTATGAGCGAAGGGCAGTGGGTGAAAAAACCGTTTGAAGGCGGAGCGGGCATGGTTCCTCACCCAAGAGGTGAGGAGAGCGGAGCCTGAAACCGAGCCGCTTTTGAATCGCTGGGGCAAAGGTGGCGTGTTTTCGGAATCCACTGTCCTGAGCTTGCTCAGACATACTCGGCGTCCGACCTTGTCGGATTCCCTCGAAGAACGATTCGTGAAGGCTAAATCTTCAAGATCACTTGAGGTGTTTCCAAAAACAGTTTTCACCATTTATTCACAATCGTGAAAATAGATATGTTCTAGATAAGTTGACATTTTCTTCAGTTCTTTTTATTTTACGGAGAGCCATGAAAGTCATCCTCGCCGGTTACAATGTGGACAAAGAAGTCATCGACGACCTCAAGAAAAAGTCCCCGCCCAGAGAGGATGTCACTCCGGAAACGCTGTCTGCTTCTTACGCCCGGATATCCCGGGACCCCCGTCCGGTCGATGAACTCCGGGCTGCGGCCAGGAAAGAAGTGGGAAAAGCCCGGCGGTCCAACAGGACCATCATTTTCAAAATGGGCCATCATTCGGTGGCAGAGCATGCGGTTTTCAATTTTGACATCCTTGGAGTGAGCCGTCTGGCTATAGAGGAGATCGAGAAGTTCCGCCTCTGCTCCTACACGGAAAAGTCCCAGCGCTACATCACTCTGACCGATGACTTCGTTATCCCTGAAGAGATCAAAAAATCCGGACTCAAGGATATTTTCGTGAAAATGGTCAAGTCCCAGAACGCTCTCTACCATAGACTCTTTCAAAAACTGAAGCCCTACTTCCTTGAAAAACACAGGGATCTGGCCGCAGATCCCAAGACGCATTCTCTCCTGGAGGGCTGGGCCAAGGAGGATGCGCGGTATGTCACGAGCCTGGCCACTGAAGGCCAGCTCGGCATGACCGTCAACGCCCGGAACCTGGAGTTCCTGATCCGAAGGTTCGCCTCCAAGGACCTGGCCGAGCTGAAGGAATTCAACACGAAGATCTATAAACTGGCCAAAGAGGTGGCCCCGTCCATCATTCTCTTCACAGAGGCCAGTGACTTTGACGCAAAAACATACAAGGAGATCAGGGAAATAACCAGGCCATTTGTAGCGCCTGCGGAGAAAAACACACCTCCGGTCTCTCTTGTGGACTATACTCCTGAAACGGACAATAAATTGGTGGCCTCTCTTCTGCACACGTCTTCAGACCTGCCGTATGCGCAATGTCTCCGGAAAGCCAGAAACCTCAAACCCGAAGAGAGAAGAGAGCTTGTGGAATCGGCGTTCAAACACATGGAGTTCTATGATTTTCCTCTCCGCGAGTTTGAATACGTGAATCTCACCTTTGACCTGATCATCTCTGCCGCCTGTTTCGGCCAGCTCAAACGTCACCGCATGGCCACCCTGACAGCCCAGGAATACAATCCAGACCTGGGAGTCATGGTTCCCCCGTCCGTAGAAGAGATTGGAGCCAGAGAAGAGTTCTGCGAGGTCATTGATGAGACGGATCGCGTCTATTTTTCCTTGAAAGAAAGGGTGAGTTCCGGAGCGGAGTATGTGCTGACCAATGCCCACCGGCGAAGAGTGTTGCTCAAGGTCAACGCCAGGGAACTTTACCATATCTCGCGGTTAAGGGAGGACGCGACGGCCCAGTGGGATATCCGGAGTGTGGCCGGAGAGATGTCCCGCCTCGCCCGAGAGGTCATGCCTTTAACCTGTCTTCTTCTCGGAGGCAAGGACGCTTACGCCGGCATTTATGAAAGTGTTTTCGGAAAACCTCCGAAGATGTTCCCGGCCGGATAAAGATTCCTGTGAATGTCCCAGAGAACAGATTTTCGTGTTTTTTCTGGACGGCTCGTCAGCGAGATCAAAGAGGTGGTTTTTTCCTCTTTCTTGATAAAGTAAATTCCAAGCTGAGGTCTATGCCAAAGTAGGAGAATGTCTTCACGAGGGCTTCCACGTCTCGAACGATCCTTCCCTCATCGACGTACGCGCGGCTGCTGAATTGCAGCGACCCGGCATAGAGAGTAGCCGTAGCTCTGCGGTATGCGGACGGGTTCCATATCGACTCCCCATAGATCCTGAAGTTAAGCCTGAGCGACCGGCTGAGTCTGTATTTGATGCCTCCTCCGATCTTCATCAGAAAACCCGTTCTGTTCGGCCCTATCCGGACTCGATCCAGGACCAGCTCCCGGTCTCCGCCTAAGACGTAGAGTCCTACTCCGACAAAACCGTAGGTAAACCGCCTGCTGTTCAGGATGCGCCTTTGGGCAGCTAGAAAAGACACGCTTATGGAAGAGATACTCCACGGCGGCGTGTAGGGATCCTCGATGTGGTCAATATCCACATAAATACTCTTTCCCATTGGATCGAACAGCCATCCGCTGTACCATTCCAAATGGCAAAAGTAGCGGCCTTTCTGGTATTGATATTCCAGTTTTATACCGAAGTTCTTGTCGAAATAATACTGGAGATCGATATTCAGGCTGTACGTCAGCTGCAGATGCTCTTCGAAGTAGATCTCCCCGGGCGCAAAATCGAGCCTCCAATGCCGGGCGGACTCATCCGGAGAAAGAGAATAACCTCCTCCGATTCCCAGGATGATCTCCTTGTCTGGAGAGGCCAGCACTTGCGCTGGGAAGAAAACAAGAAGGATGACCGTCCAAAACAGTTTGAGCTTCATCATGTGTTTCACTGCAAAAAACATACCATTAGAACTCAGGATGAGAGGAGGATTTTACTCGACTGTTTTGTCCAGAAAGGATGACAGGTGTCTTTGTGATGGGTCACCCCTCTTGGGTCCACGGATCCCGAAGTTTGACAACTCCGGCAAATATCCTCAGTGTCTCTGGATTTGATCTGAATGTGATAAGATGAACCCCTATGTTTTTTTCAATCTGTAAAATTTTTTCTTGCCGATTTTCAGGATAGATCCGCTCTGCTTTTTCATGTCTATGCTCAACTGGATATCTTCGATCCTCTGTCCGTCCAGGTACACCCCACCTTGACGGATAACTCTTTTGGCTTCGCCCCGGGAAGGGAAAATGTCCTTGTCGACCAAGAGATCGATCAGCAGTGTCCTCGCGGGCTTGACTAAGATCTCTTCGATCTCCGAAGGGAGCTCGCCGTTCTTGAATACCCTCTCGAATTCTTCCGCGGCCTTCTCCGCCTCCTTCTCTCCCCAGAAATCTGCGGCGATCGACCGGGCCAGTCGTGATTTAAGATCTCTGGGATTGACCTGCCCTTCCTTGGCCTCCGTCTTCCATTTTTCAACCTGAGCAAGAGGCTCGTCGGTGAGGAGTTCGTAGTAACGGAACATCAGCGGGTCCGAGATGGACATGATTTTACCGAAGATCTCTCCCGGGGGCTCCGTGATGCCCACATAATTGTCGAGCGTCTTGCTCATCTTTTCCACGCCATCCAGGCCTTCCAGCAGAGGCATGGTGATGACTACCTGAGGTTCCTGGTTGAATTCCCTCTGGATCTCGCGCCCGACGAGCAGGTTGAATTTCTGATCGGTCCCCCCCATCTCCACATCCGCTTCCAACGCCACGGAATCGTAGGCCTGCATGAGCGGGTAGAGAAGTTCATGGGCGGATATGGGCTGGCCTTTTTTCAGGCGGTTGGAGAAGTCGTCTCTCTCCAGTATGCGGGCCACCGTGTATTTGGCGGTCAGGTTGATGATGTCGAAGCTCGTCAGCTTTCCCAGCCAGCGGGAATTGAAATCGATGATGGTTTTTTTCTGGTCGAGGATCTTGAATATCTGTGTCTTGTACGTCTCGGCGTTGGCGTTGATCTCTTCTCGCGTCATCGGCGGGCGCGTGGTCGACCTTCCCGAGGGATCGCCGATCAGACCTGTGAAATCGCCGATCAGAAAGATCACATCATGACCCATGTCTTGAAAGTGTTTCATCTTGCGCAGGAGCACGGTATGTCCGACATGAATGTCCGGAGCGGTCGGGTCAAACCCGACTTTGACTCTCAGCGGCCTTTTTTCCTTGAAAGATCGGGTCAGCTTGGCTTTCAGTTCATCTTCCTGGATGATCTCCACGCATCCTTTTTTGAGGTATTCGAACTGCTCTTTCACTGGTTTCATGATTCGACCTGTTGACTCAGTTTTTGTATATGCTCTTTATGTATTTTAATTCTTTGATTGTTCTGCTCTCTGTTTTTGCTCCAGGGATTACCGGTCTGACTCTATTTGATGAACACCCGTCTTCCCCGCACTTCTATCCTTCCTTCAAAATAAAGCTTGACCGCTTCCGGATAGATCTTGTGTTCCTCCTTCAGAATTCTTTCGCTGAGTGTCTCTTCGGTGTCGTCCTGGAGAACCGGCACAACGGCTTGGAGTATGATCGGGCCCATGTCCACGTCCGCGGTGACAAAATGGACGGTTGCGCCGGAATACTTAACGCCCCACTCCAGAGCTTTCTTCTGAACATGGAGACCCGGAAAGGAGGGCAGCAGGGCGGGATGAATATTCATCAGGCAGTGTTTCAATTCTTCACAAAAGGACGGGCTGAGAATCCTCATGTATCCGGCCAGAGTGACGAGATCCACGTCCCTTTTCCGGAGTTCAGATGTGGCCGCTTTTTCATGGTCTTCTCGGCTGGGATAGGCTTTCGGGTCGAGGAAAAGAGTCTCAAGGTTCCGGTCTTTGGCGATCTGGAGTCCGGGGGCGTCTTCTTTATTGCTGAAGACCAGGGCGATCTCCGCGTTTATTTTTCCGGCGAGGATGGCATCGTGGATGGCCTGAAAGTTTGAGCCACGGCCAGAAAGGAACACAGCGATTTTTCCCTTTTTTTTCGGGCTGACAAAAACGTCTTCTCCCATTTGTGTTTCCTTTTTCAGGAATTTAAAAACAGTACTCAGAATCCTATTGTATTCAAAAAATCGTGGAAATCAATGATACATTTCACTTGATGGCGAAGATTTCGGGGATGGCGTTCCTCCAGGTTTTCAGTGCTTCGTCTACGGAAACATCGATGAGTTTTTTATCACCGTGGCGGATAATGATCCTCTCTCCTCCGGTCTTCCCGATAACTGTCGCTTTCACATTTCTGTCTTCAGCCAGGTCAAGGATTTTCTGATGGTTTTTGTCTTTTGAGGTGATGACAATTCTGGATTGTGTTTCGCCAAACAGGAATGCGTCCGGACGTATCTCATCCCGGAGGCTCACGTTCAGGCCCACATTCTTCCTGCTCAGGAAAGACGATTCAGCCAGGCAGATGGCCAGGCCGCCTTCCGAGACATCGTGCGCGGACTCGACGAGCCCGAGGGAAATGATCTCCAGACAGAATTCCTGGATTTGCCTTTCTTCTTCCAGGTCGATCTGCGGAGGAATCCCCTTTTCCTTTTGGTGAATCGTTTTCACATACTCGGAAGCCCCCAGCTCGTCTTTGTTCTCTCCGAGCAGGATCAGGATATCCGCATCCTTCTTCAAGCCTTGGCCGGTGATCATTTTTAAGTCATCCACCATGCCGACTATCCCGAGCACAGGAGTGGGATAGATCGAGATGCCTTCCGTGTCGTTGTAGAAGCTGACATTGCCTCCTGTAACGGGGATGTCGAAGGCACGGCAGCCTTCGGCGATTCCGTGTACGGTTTCTTGAAACTGCCACATGATTTCGGGCTTCTCTGGATTGCCGAAGTTCAAGCAGTTGGTCACTCCGATCGGACGCGCTCCGACACTGGCCAGGTTGCGGCAGGCCTCAGCCACCGCGATCTTCCCACCAGTTTTAGGGTCCAGATAGGTGTACAGAGAGTTGCCGTCCAGAGTGACGGCCAGTGCTTTATTCGTGTCTTTGATCCTGATTACCGAAGCATCGGCTCCGGGAAGGAAGGCGGTGTTGACCTGGACCATGTGGTCGTACTGGCGGCGGACCCACTCCTTTTCGGCAATAGTCGGCGAAGAGAGAAGCTCGAGAAAAGCCTGATTGAGGTTTTCCGGCTGAGGCAGAGCTCCCATTTGGGTTGCGGATTCGATGTAAGAGGGGACCTGACTCTCCCTCTCGTAGACTGGACAGAGGTCGATGACGGCCTTGACGGGAATATCGACGACTGTCTTCCCGCCGAATTCGACCTGGAGCCTTTCTCCTTCGGTCACCTGTCCGATGATCACAGCGTCCAGGTCCCATTTGGAAAAGATTTTCTGGACTTCGCTGACCTTGTCTTTCTTCGCCACGATGAGCATTCTCTCCTGTGATTCGGAGAGCATCATCTCGTAAGGCGTCATGCCTTCTTCTCTCTGAGGAACACGGTCGAGGTCGATCTCGATGCCAGTGCCGGACTTGGAGGCCATTTCGGTGGTCGAACAGGTCAGGCCCGCGGCCCCCATATCCTGGATCCCGACGATCAAGTCTTGGGCCATGACTTCCAGGCAGGCTTCGAGAAGAAGTTTCTCCATGAATGGGTCTCCGACCTGAACATTCGGCCTCTTGTGTTCCAGGTCCTCGCCAAATTCGGCCGATGCCATGGTGGCGCCGTGAATACCGTCTCTTCCAGTTTTGGCCCCGACATAGAGCACCGGGTTTCCGATTCCCTCCGCTTTGGCATAGAAGATCCTCTCTTTTTCAACGATTCCCAGGGCGAACACGTTCACAAGAGGATTGAGAGAATAACAGTCGTTGAAGTAAACCTCCCCTCCGACTGTCGGAATCCCGATGGAATTTCCGTAACCGGATATACCCGCGACAACGCCTTCCATGACGGATTTGTTTTTTGCCGAAGAGAGAGGACCGAAACGCAGGGAATCCTGGAGAACAATGGGCCTGGCGCCCATGGTGAAGATGTCTCTGAGGATGCCCCCGACTCCGGTCGCTGCGCCCTGGTAGGGTTCGATGAAGGAAGGATGGTTGTGCGATTCGATCTTGAATACGGCCGCCAGACCATCGCCGATGTCGATGATACCTGCATTCTCACCCGGTCCCTGGATGACATTTTTACCCTCCACGGGCAGGTGTCTCAGGTGGACTTTTGAACTCTTATAACTGCAGTGCTCAGACCACATCAGAGAGAAGATCCCGAGTTCCGTGATGTTGGGTTCTCTCCCGATGAGCTCGACGATTTTCTCGTACTCCTCCAGAGTGAGGTTGTGTTCATCCAGAATTTTGCGGTCTATCATTTCGCTTCGCTCACTCCAGGCTGTCCGCTGCTATTAGCCCCTCCAATGGATTAGGGATTCAAATATGATCCGGCCGTCCTCGCTCCCGAGGAGCGCTTCGGATGCTCTTTCCGGATGAGGCATCATGCCCATGACGTTGCCCGCTTTGTTGATCAGTCCTGCGATGCTCTCGAGAGAGCCGTTGACGTTCGCCTCTTCGCTGAGCTGGCCTTGGTCGTCTGAATACCGGAGGACGATCTGGTTGTGGGCTTTTATCTCTTGAATGGTGTCCGGAGGTGAAAAGAAGTTCCCGTCATAATGGGCGATCGGGATTCTCAAAACCTGGCCATTTTTGGCTCTGTTCGTGAAGGGAGTCGTCTCGTTTTCCACGCGGAGATGGACAAACTGGCAGAGGAACTTCAGGTTTTTATTCCTGAGCATGGCTCCTGGAAGCAGCTCCAGTTCCAGGAGGACCTGGAAACCGTTGCAGATTCCGAGAACCAAACCTCCTTTGAGCGCAAATTCCTTGACTTCCTGCATCAGAGGAGAGAAGGCGGCGATCGAACCTGATCTGAGATAGTCGCCGTAGGAAAAGCCTCCTGGGAGAATGACACAGTCCACGTTTTTCAAGTCGTGCTCTTTGTGCCAGAGGAAAACGGTTTTCTGCTTGAGGACATCGTTGAGGGCATAGAGCGTGTCGAAGTCACAGTTAGAACCTGGAAAAATTACGACTCCAAATTTCAATTTCACTAATCCTTGGGGGAGGAACTCCCCGTTCTTTGGTTTATTCTTTTCTTAAAACCTGCCAGGAGAACTTCTCGATGATAGGATTGGCCAGGACCTTGTCCGATATTTCTGGAACAATTCTTTCCGCGTCTTCTTCAGAAATGCCTTCGAGTTCAATCTCGAATACTTTGCCCTGCCGGACATCCTTGATGGAATCGTAGCCCAGAGTGTGGAGGGCATTCTTCACTGTCTGGCCTTGAGGATCGAGGACGCTGTCCTTGAGCGAGACCAGGATCCTAACTTTCATCGCCCAGCACCTTCTCGAAGATATAATCAATTTGACTCAAGTACGGATCGAGGGAAAAACAGGCGTCAATCTCCTTCTCTGACAGGATTTTTCCGATCTCTTTGTCGGACTGAATGAGCTCTTTGAAGTCCCGGCCTTCATTCCATGCTTTGAGGCTGTTTTTCTGGACCAACTGGTAAGCCTGCTCGCGCGTGACCTCTTTTTTTGTCAGGGCCAGGAGCACACTCTGAGAGAAAATCAGACCACGGGTCAGATTGATGTTCTCTTTCATCTTGTCCGTGTTGACTTTCCAGTTTTTGATGATATCCGTTGTTTCAGCCAGGATGAAGTCTGTCAGGATAAAGGAGTCCGGGAAGATGATCCTTTCGGTCGAGGAGTGGGAAATATCGCGTTCGTGCCAGAGGCCAATATTCTCCATCGCGGCCAGCAGGTTAGTCCTTATCACGCGGGCCAGGCCAGAGATTCTCTCTGCCCGCACTGGATTTTTCTTGTGCGGCATGGACGATGATCCCTTCTGCCCTTTGGTGAAGGATTCTTCGAGTTCAAGAACCTCAGTTTTTTGGTGGTGACGCAGTTCCACTGCGAATTTGTCCAAGGACGCGGCGAGAAGGGCCAACACAAAGAGCACTTCAGCATGCCTGTCGCGCTGCAGGACTTGAGTGGAAACCTTTGCAGGTTTGAGCCCGAGTTTTTTAAGGGCGGAGACTTCGATCTTTGGATCGAGATGGATATAGGTTCCCACAGAGCCAGAGATCCTCCCGTACCCGATGACTTCCAACGCATTCTGGATCCGATGAAGATGACGTTTCATCTCCTCATACCAGACAAGGAGTTTCACCCCGAAGGTAATGGGTTCGGCATGAACGCCGTGAGTCCGTCCGATCATCACCGTTTTTTTGTGCTGAAGAGCCTGTTCCTTGAGAGTATCCTTGAGGGGATGCAGGCCCTTCTGGATTTTTTCGAGGGCTTCCCGGATGAGGAGAGAGAGGGCTGTGTCGACGACATCGTAGGAAGTCAACCCCAGGTGGATGAAACGGGAGTCCTCACCCACTTTTTCAGCCACAGATGTGAGAAAGGCAATCACGTCGTGTTTAACGACTTTTTCAATTTCTTCGATTCTCTTGACGGAAAAACCGGCTTTTTTCTTGATGTTTTGGAGGGACTCTGGAGGGATTTCGCCCGCCTCTGCCCAGGCCTCACACACAGCCAGCTCGACATCCAGCCATTTTCTGTATTTGTTCTCTTCGGTCCAGATAGCCCCCATTTCCGGGCGTGTGTACCGCTTTATCATGGATGTTCTTCCTCAGAGGAGGACAAATCATAACAGCTACCTTTTTTCTTGTCAATTTATTTCAATATCTGGGCTTGACTTTGGACATTTTTAAATGAAAACTACTTAAAGATGCCGGGCTTTTTGATCTCTTATGACGGTAAAGCAAAGGATTCATCTTTCTCGAGTGTCTAATTCAATGAATGAAAAGAGCAAAGACCTCAGTGATGGCCGTTTGGTTGAACTGGCGAAACAGGGTGATATTGAAGCGTTCGCTGAGCTGGCCCGCCGTTGTCAAGAAAAGGTCTATTACACTCTGCTTTCTTTAACGAAAAATCAGCAGGATGCCAGTGATTTAGCACAGGAGGCATTTATGCAGGCCTTTAAATCGATAAAAAGTTTCAAACAGCACTCCAGCTTCTACACATGGATATACAGAATCGCTGTCAACCTGACTTTAAATTTTTTGAAAAGGAAAAGACGAGAAGAGGGACGGGAGGTCTTCAATGACGGTCATCCCGGGAATAAGGAATCGGTAGATCCCTCTTTTTCTCCTGATGAACGGTCTTTGAAAAAAGAACTCTCAGAGAAACTCCAGGATGCCATAGATGCATTGCCGCTGCCATACAGGGCCTCTTTTACCCTGGTCGTTCTCCAGGGAATGACCCACGGACAGGCCGCACGAATTCTGGGATGCTCTGAGAACACCGTATCCTGGAGGATGCATAAAGCCAGGAAAATGCTTCAGGCCAGATTGAAGCCTTATCTTGGAGGAGAATAAAATGAACTGCGCAAAAGTCGAAAAATGGCTCTCCGACCGTATTGACGGTGAGCTTTCCGTCAGAAAAACCGGGGCTATTGAAGCGCATCTGAAGAAGTGCGCTTCGTGCCGGTCTTATGCGGCGTCGTTAGAAAAGATCCATGAAGAAGTCCTGCGCCTCAAGAGAGAAGAAGCCTCGCCGGCCTTTTGGGAGGATTTTGCCCAGAGACTCAAGGCCAACCTCGGTTCCTCTCGGAAGATGAAAGAGAGAAGGCCTATTGGGTGGGGCTGGAATTGGGTTTGGTCGAGTGCCGCATTATTCGCATTGGTGGCAGTCGGTTTATACTTGCTTCTTTTCCAGAGCCCGCAGCCCCAGGAGATGGTTGTCGTTTCTCTGGAGAATTCCCTTGCGAGCATTTACCAGGAAATCGGGGAAGACTCTGAACTGGAGGAGCTGTTCAACTCCATTCTCGTGGAATCCATAGACGAATACCTCGAAGATTCTGAATGGAGGGAGCGTCCTGATGTTTTAGAAAACCCTCTTCTTTGGGAAAGTCTCACAGAAGAGGAGATAAAATTTCTTGAGTCTGAAATCAAAAAAGACATCACGTTTTAGGAGGAATTTCATGAAAACCAAATCGATCCTTGCTCTTTTTCTCAGTGTGATTATTTTATGCGCATCCATCTATGCTGAAGTTCAGCAAGAAACCCAGGTACAGGAGAGAATCAGAAGAGTGACCAGGGAGAATATCACCACTCTGATGCTCATCAGGATGACCCGGTTCCTGGAGCTGAACGAGGAACAAACAGCAAAGATCTATCCATTTTTCACCCGGATCGAAAAAGAGAAAATGCAGATCAACCAGCAGCTCAGGAAACAGATGCGTGAGCTCAGACTGGCTTTAAGTGAAGAAGATCCTGACACGGAAAGAATCAGGACCACGATCCAGGCCCTAAAAGAACTCAGAGATGCCCTCAAAAGCAAGGATGCAGAACTGGAAAAGCACCTGGAAGAGAACCTGACTGTGGTCCAGCAGGGAAAATACCTGGTTTTTGTGGCTGCGTTTTTCAACGAATTGAGGAGGCAGTTGGACAGAGCCAGGATGATGAGAGAGAGAGCCGGACAGAAAAAGAAAAGATAATTTTTCGAAAAGAGAGTTTTGAGCGTAGAGAAGAAAGTGTTGCCAGCCCAGATTGATTTCACTATAAGAAATAAAGAAATATAAGTAAAGAGCTCTTCCTTTGTTGTTTCGTTTTTTAACCCTCCAAAAAAATCATTTCTTGACAAAGGATTTGAATTGGTTTAGAATCCACACTGTAGTTTTGTATATTTTCTACATAAACTAAAGACTTGGCGTACGCAGGTTAGAGAGAGGAACAAAACTTCACAACCAAGAGGCCTTTCTCTTCTTCATTTAATCCCTTTTTAGAAAAAAATTGAAAGCCTGCAAATGGAAGATTGCGCCAGCGTAGCTCAGTTGGTAGAGCAGCTGATTTGTAATCAGCGGGTCGGGGGTTCGAATCCTCTCGCTGGCTTTTGATTTGAACGACAAGGTTATCGGGCGTACAGTCCGTTAAGAAAGAGTGGAGCAGCCGGTTGAACTTCGATACCGGGCGCTCGGCCCGATAACTCGGAGGATAGAGAGAGCGTGTGCTTTGGGCAGGTACCAAAGTGGCCAAATGGGGCGGGCTGTAAACCCGCTGCGGAAACGCTTCGGAGGTTCGAATCCTTCCCTGCCCATTTGTGCTTTATGCGGGAATAGCTCAGTTGGTAGAGCATCGGCCTTCCAAGCCGTTGGTCGCGGGTTCGAGTCCCGTTTCCCGCTGTCTGCGCAGAGTCGTGCCCACGTAGCTCAGTCGGTAGAGCACGTCCTTGGTAAGGACG